>Ga0194135_10000700_pt1 | contig 19733 bp, 16 predicted proteins | sample LitLau_LLRF_2013_FD_134024 | JGI IMG/M metagenome (GOLD analysis project Ga0194135, IMG submission 134024) | Freshwater sediment microbial communities in response to fracking from North America - Little Laurel Run_MetaG_LLRF_2013 (version 2) | ecosystem: Environmental > Aquatic > Freshwater >...
AGAAAGTTTGCAGTCCGGCCCGGGCCTGGGCCTGTGGATCGAGCAGGGTCAGCAGGTGCCGGGTATCGCCCGTCAGCTTGTGCCGGGTGGTGATCTCGCGTCCGTATTCGTCACGGCCCGGGCGCTGTTCGATCAGCGGCGAATCGGTGAACGCCTGCTGCAGCTGCGGGCTGCTGGCAAAGGCCTGGAGGAAGGTCGGCAGGTCGCTGGACGGGCAGGCGGGGGCAGCGGCCTGGGCCACTTGAGCGGCAGCACCGAGCAACAGGGCGGCGCACAGTGGGCGCAACAGATGACGAAGGGCGGGCATCGGCGAACTCGTAGAGGTGGAAGACGGAGCGTCGGTCATGGGCTGTCCGGGGCCGGCGCGGGCACGAAGCGGCGGCACAGCCACTGCGCCAGAGCGATCGCCAGCAGCGGTGGCACGCTCATCAGCAGGCAATAGACGTAGCCGCGGATCGGATGGTCGGGAAACATCGCCCAAGCGGTGAACAGCACCAGAGCGCCGACCAGGCCCAGCTTGGCCTTCAGGTTGGGCACCAGGGCCACCAGCACGCTGACGATAATCAGCAGGTAAAACAGTAGATCCACCATCACCCCCAGGCCAAAGCCCTTGGCCAGGGCGCCGAAGTGGCTGCGATACAGCGGTACGCCCCAGACATGCGCCAGATAGAACAGCGGCGCCGGCAGCGCCAGCGGCACCAGGCTGGTGCAGATGCGCAGCAGGTGATAGCGGCTGGTGGCGTCCAGGCTCATGGACGGCACTTGCGGGCGGTGGCGGGGCGGGGCATGGGCGCATCCTTGCTGCCTGAAGGCGTTCGGCGATTGCGGTCGCGGGTAGCGGGGTTTTCAGGCGGCGGATAGTGCCGCAACTGGGGGCGCTTATCCAGTCTGGCAGCGCAGGACCGATCGGCAGGCGCTGGTCAGCCAGCGCCTGCCGGTGGCGAGGGGCGGTCAGTGCTTGAACATGACGTGACGCACTGTGGTGTAGTCCTCCAGGCCATACAGGGACATGTCCTTGCCGTAGCCGGAGAGTTTCTGGCCGCCGTGGGGCATTTCGCTGACCAGCATGAAGTGGGTGTTGACCCAGGTGCAGCCGTATTGCAGGCGTGCCGACAAGCGATGGGCGCGGCCGACGTCGGCGGTCCACACCGAGGAGGCCAGGCCGTAGTCCGAGTCGTTGGCCCATCCCAGGACCTGGGCTTCATCCTCGAAGCGGGTCACCGACACCACCGGGCCGAAGACTTCGCGACGCACGATTTCGTCGTCCTGCCGGGCGTCGGCCAGCACCGTGGGTTCGAAGAAGTAGCCGTCTCCCGGCACCGCCTTGCCCCCGGTGACCAGGCGTATGTGCGGCTGGGCGAGGGCGCGCTCGACAAAGCCGGCCACGCGCTCGCGATGCGCGGCGGTGATCAGCGGCCCCAGCTCGGTCGCCGGGTCGTCCTGCACGCCATGCTTGATGCTGGCGACGGCGGCCCCGAGTTGCTCGACAAAGCGCTCGTAGACCCCGTCCTGCACGTAGATCCGGCAAGCGGCGGTGCAGTCCTGGCCGGCGTTGTAGAAGCCGAAGGCGCGGATGCCTTCCACCGCGGCGTCGATATCGGCGTCGTCGAAGATGATCACTGGGGCCTTGCCCCCCAGTTCCATGTGCATGCGCTTGACGCTGTCGGCGGTGCTGGAAATGATGTTCGCGCCGGTGGCGATCGAACCGGTGAGCGACACCATGCGGACCTTGGGATGGCTCACCAGCGGCTGGCCGACGCTCGGGCCACGGCCGAACACCAGGTTGAGCACGCCGGCCGGGAAAATCTCGCTGGCCAGCTGGGCCAGGCGCAGGGCGGTCAGCGGGGTCTGCTCCGAGGGTTTGAGCACCACGGTGTTGCCGGCGGCCAGGGCCGGGGCGATCTTCCAGGCGACCATCATCAGCGGGTAGTTCCAGGGGGCGATGGAGGCGATCACCCCCACCGGGTCGCGGCGGATCATCGAGGTGTGCCCGGGCAGGTATTCCCCGGCCGCCGAGCCGCCCAGGCAGCGGCTGGCGCCGGCGAAGAAGCGGAATACGTCGGCGATCGCCGGGATCTCGTCATTCAGGGCTGCGCTCAGGGGCTTGCCGCAGTTGTCCGATTCCAGCCTGGCCAGCTCGGCGCCGTGGGCCTCAATGGTGTCGGCGAGCTTGAGCAACAGCAGCGAGCGGTCCTTGGGCGGGGTCTGCGACCAGCTGGCGAAAGCGTCGTCGGCGGCCTGCACCGCAGCGTCCACCTGGGCCTGGCTGGCTTCGTTGATCTCAACCAGCACGCGGCCCAGGGCCGGGTTGTACACCGGCTGGGCCGGTCCCTCGCCGGCCACCAGTTGGCCGTTGATCAGCAATTTGGTCTGCATGTTCATCTCCTTTCTTGGCGCTTGGGGTAGGGACGCGGATCATTTGCCGCCGCTGCCGGCCACGCTCTCGCCGCCACGGGTCAGGTAGTAGGCGCCGAGGATCGGCAGCATGGTCACCAGCATCACCAGCATGGCCACCACGTTGGTCACCGGCACGTCCCGGGGTCGGCTCAACTGGTTGAGCAGCCACAGCGGCAGGGTGCGTTCATGGCCGGCGGTGAAGGTGGTGACGATGATTTCATCGAATGACAGGGCGAACGCCAGCATGCCCCCGGCCAGCAAGGCCGAACCGAGGTTGGGCAGGATGATGTAGCGGAAGGTCTGCCAGCCGTCGGCGCCCAGGTCCATGGAGGCTTCGATCAGGCTGTGGGAGGTGCGCCGCAGCCGGGCGATGACGTTGTTGTGGACGATCACCACGCAGAAGGTGGCGTGGCCGACGACGATGGTGAACAGGCCCGGCTCGATGCCCAGGGTCTTGAAGGTCGCCAGCAGGGCGATGCCGGTGATGATGCCCGGCAGGGCGATGGGCAGGATCAGCATCAGCGAGATGCCCTGCTTGCCGAAGAACTCGCGGCGGTACAGGGCCGCCGACGCCAGGGTGCCGAGGACCAGGGCGATCAGGGTGGCGATGGCGGCGATCTGCAGCGACAGCTGGATGGCGTCCAGCACGTCGGGGCGGCTGAAGGCCACGCTGAACCACTTCAGGGTCAGGCCCTGGGGCGGAAAGCTGAAGGCCGTGTCTTCGGTGTTGAAGGCATAGAGGAAGATGATCAGGATCGGGAAGTGCAGGAACACCAGCCCGCCCCAGGCCGCCAGGCGCAGGCCCAGGGATGCTTGTTCAGAGTGCATCGAAGGCCCCCAGGCGTTTGACGATGGACAGGTAGATGGCGATCAGCACGATGGGCACCAGGGTGAAGGCGGCGGCCATCGGCAGGTTGCCGATGGCGCCTTGCTGGGCGTAGACCATGCTGCCGACGAAGTAGCCCGGCGGGCCCACCAGTTGCGGCACGATGAAGTCCCCCAGGGTCAGGGAGAAGGTGAAGATCGAGCCGGCGGCGATGCCCGGCACCGCCAGCGGCAGGATCACCAGCATGAAGGTCTGGCGCGGCGTCGCCCCGAGGTCCGCCGAGGCCTGCAGCAGCGAGGGCGGCAGGCGCTCCAGGGACGCCTGGATCGGCAGGATCATGAACGGCAGCCAGATGTAGACGAACACCAGGAAGCGCCCCAGGTGCGAGGTCGACAGGGTGCTGCCGCCGACCCCGGGAATGCCCAGCAGCCATTGCAGCGGCGCCTCCAGCCCCAGGTGCTGGATGAACCACTGGGCCACGCCGCCCTTGGCCAGCAGCAGGGTCCAGGCATAGGCCTTGACGATGTAGCTGGCCCACATCGGCAGCATCACCGCGATGTAGAAGAACGCCTTGGTCTTGCCGCTGGTGTAGCGGGCCATGTAGTAGGCGATGGGAAAGGCGACGATGGCGCTGGCGATGGACACCGCCACGGCCATGCCCAGGGTGCGTAGGATGATGTCGGCGTTCGACGGCTGCAGCAGCGCGGCGAAGTTGCCCAGGGTCAGCTCCGGGGTGACCGCCATGGTGAAGTCGTCGAAAGTGTAGAAACCCTGCCACAGCAGGGTCAGCAGGGAGCCGAGGTAGATCGCGCCGAACCAGATCAGCGGCGGCACCAGCAGCAGCGTCAGGTACAGGTTGGGGCGCCGGTACAGCAGGTTGGACAAGCGCCGCAGGGGCGAGTCGCCGCTGCCTTGGACGAGGGCCTGGGTGCTCATTTCAGACCTCGTCCGTCACACTGTCGGTCAGCGGGATCATCGCCTCCCGGGCCCAGCGGGCGCTGATGCGTTGTCCGGTGCAGTGGCTGCTGCCGGTGTCCTGCCACTGGTTGTTGGCCTGGCTGATGTTCAGGGTCTGGCCGTTGTCCAGTTTCACTTCGAAGCGGGTGGCGCTGCCCTGGTACTGGATATCGTGGAGCAGGCCGCTGATTTCGATCTCCGAGGCCGCCAGCGGGCCTTGGGCAAAACGCACGTGTTCCGGGCGGATGGAAAAGGGCTGCGGGCTGCCGCTGAGCTGTTGCGCCAGCTCGCCGCGAATCACGTTGGAGGTGCCGACGAACTCGGCGACGAAGGAGGTGGCGGGTTTCATGTACAGGTTGCGCGGGCTGTCCACCTGTTCGATGCGGCCCTTGTTGAATACCGCCACCCGGTCGGACATCGACAGGGCCTCGGTCTGATCGTGGGTGACGAAGATGAAGGTGATGCCCAGCTGGCGCTGGAGCTTCTTCAGTTCGCCCTGCATCTGCTCTCGCAGTTTCAGGTCCAGGGCCCCCAGGGGTTCGTCCAGCAGCAATACCCGTGGCCGGTTGACCAGGGCCCGGGCCAGGGCCACCCGCTGGCGCTGGCCACCGGACAGTTGCGCCGGCTTGCGCTCGCCATAACCGCCCAGGGCCACCATCTGCAGGGCCGCCTCGGCGCGCTCCAGGCGTTCGTGGCGGGCCACGCCCTTGACCTTCAGGCCGTAGGCGACGTTGTCCCGCACGTTCATGTGGGGGAACAGCGCGTAGTCCTGGAACACCGTGTTGACGTCCCGTTGGTAGGGCGGCAAGCCCGCTGCCTCGGCGCCGTGGATGCGGATCGAGCCGGCGCTGGGTTGCTCGAAGCCGGCAATCAGCCGCAGGCAGGTGGTCTTGCCCGAACCGGACGGGCCGAGCATGGAGAAGAATTCACCGTCGTGGATATCGATGGACACCCGGTCGACGGCCTTGACCTCGCCGAACTGCCTGGAAACCTGGGTGAACTGGACTGCAAGGGTCATGGTGCACTGCTCCGAAAAGGCGCGGCCTGTCGCAGGCGCTGCCTGGGTCTTGCTCGATGGGCGGGGGCACCGGCAAGCCGGCTCCTGGGGATGGGTTCAGGAGCCGGTTTGCTGGCGCAGGCGCTTAACGACCGCCCATGATCGCGATGTAGTCCTGGGTCCAGCGGCTGTAGGGCACGAACTTGCCGCCCTCGGCCTGCGGGGTTTTCCAGAAGGCGATCTTGTCGAACTGGTCGAAACCGTTGGTCTTGCAACCCTCGGCCCCCAGCAGCTCGCTCTCTTTGCAGGCCGCTGGCACCGCCGGCAACGAGCCGAACCAGGCCGCGACGTCGCCCTGGACCTTGGGCTTGAGCGACCAGTCCATCCATTTGTAGGCGCAGTTGGGGTGCTTGGCCTCGGTGTGCAGCATGGTGGTGTCGGCCCAGCCGGTGGCGCCTTCCTTGGGAATGGTCGAGGCAATCGGCTGTTTCTCGTTGACCAGGCCATTGACCTGATAGGGCCAGGCGCTGGAGGCCACTACGCCCTCGTTCTTGAAGTCGCTCATCTGCACCGTGGTGTCGTGCCAGTAGCGGTGGATGAGCGGTTGCTGGGCGCGCAGTAGATCGAGCACCGCCTGGTACTGGGCCTCGGTCAGTTCATAGGGGCTCTGGATCCCCAGTTCCGGCCGTGCGCTTTTCAGGTACAGCGCCGCGTCGGCGATGTAGATCGGCCCGTCATAGGCCTGGACGCGGCCTTTGTTGGGCTTGCCGTCCGGCAGGTTCTGCGCCTTGAACACCACGTCCCAGCTGGTGGGCGCCTGCTTGAACACCTGGGTGTTGTACATCAGCACGTTGGGGCCCCATTGGTAGGGCGTGCCGTAGGTCTTTTGCTCGACCACGTACCAGGGGCCGTCCTTGAGGCGCGGGTCGAGGTTCTTCCAGTTGCCGATCAGCGCGGTGTTGATCGGTTGCACGCGCTTGCCGGCGATCAATCGCAGGGAGGCGTCGCCGGAAGCGGTCACCAGGTCGTAGCCGCCCTTGGCCATGAGGCTGACCATCTCGTCGGAGGTGGCGGCGGTCTTGACGTTGACCTTGCAGCCGGTTTCCTGCTCGAAGCCGGTGACCCAGTCGTAGTTCTTGTCGCTCTCGCCCCGTTCGATGTACCCCGGCCAGGCGACGATATCCAGTTGGCCTTCGCCGGGACCCACGGCCTTGAGCGGTTCGGCGGCCTGCAGGCTGGCGCTGGCCAGCAGGGCGGTGGTGAGAGCACTGAGGATTGCGGTCTTGTGCGCGGACATGGGGATTGCCTCTGCTTTTATTAGGATTGGGGCAGTGGTTGACGATGGGGTGCTGCGGCCGCGGACGGCTTGTTATTAGCGTAGTGGTGTTATTTCAGCTCGTTGCCGTGGCGCGCCATGATGTGGCGCACCACGCTGTAGTCCTGCAGTGAATCGCTGGACAGGTCCTTGCCGTAGCCGGAGCGCTTGAGGCCGCCGTGGGGCATTTCACTGGCCAGCATGAAATGGCTGTTGATCCAGGTGCAGCCGTATTGCAGGCGCGCCGCCACTTGCATGGCCTTGTCCAGGTTTTGCGTCCAGACCGAGGAGGCCAGGCCGTATTCCGAGTCGTTGGCCCAGTCCACCGCCTGCTCCAGTTGTTCGAAGCGGGTAACGGTGACCACCGGGCCGAACACCTCGCGCTGGACGATCTCGTCGTTCTGCCGGCAGCCGGCCAGCAGGGTCGGCTGGTAGTAGAAGCCGGCGCCGGAGTGCACCGCCGCGCCGGTGATGCGTTCGATGTGGGGCTGGCTCAGGGCGCGCTCGACGAAGCTGGCCACCCGATCGCGCTGGCGGGTGCTGATCAGCGGACCGATTTCGTTGTCGGCGTCGCGCTTGCTGGCAAAGCGCAGGCTGCCGACGGCGCTGCCCAGCTCGGCCACCAGGCGCTCGTGGATACCGGCCTGGGCGTAGACCCGGCAAGCGGCGGTGCAGTCCTGGCCGGCGTTGTAGTAGCCGTAGCTGCGCACGCCCTCGACCACGGCCTCCAGGTCGGCATCGTCGCAGACGATCACCGGTGCCTTGCCCCCCAGTTCCAGGTGGGTGCGCTTGAGGGTTTTGGCCGCGGCCTGGAGGATTTTCTGGCCGGTGACTATGTCGCCGGTGAGGGACACCATGCGCACTTTCGGATGGCTGACCAGATGGCTGCCGACCCCTTCGCCGCCACCGCAGACGATGTTGATCACGCCCCGCGGCAGCAACTGCGCCAGGCTCGGGGCCAGGGCCAGGATCGACAGCGGGGTGTGTTCCGAGGGCTTGAACACCAGGGTGTTGCCCGCCGCCAGGGCCGGGGCGATCTTCCAGGCGGCCATCATGATCGGGTAGTTCCAGGGCGCGATCGAGGCCACCACGCCCAAGGGGTCGCGGCGCACCATGCTGGTGTAGCCCGGCAGGTACTCACCGCTCAACTGGCCGCTCTGGCAGCGCACCGCGCCGGCGAAGAAACGGAACACGTCGATGCTGGCGCCGAGGTCGTCCTGGCGCGCCAGGTGCAGCGGCTTGCCGCAGTTCAGGGCTTCCAGGCGGGCCAGGTAGTCGGCCTGTTTTTCCAGGCTGTCGGCAATCGCCAGGAGCAGGTTCGCGCGTTGCTGCGGGGTGGTCCGCGACCAGCTGGAGAACGCCCGGTGGGCGGCGAGGATCGCGCTTTCCACCTGCTCGCTGCTGGCTTCGGCGATCTGCGTCAGCACCTCGCCGGTGGCCGGGTTGAGAATCGGCTCGACCCGGCCCTGGCCGCTCACCAGTTCGCCATCGATCAGCAACGCCGTGCACAGCGGAGTCTGTGGGCCAGCCATTTTGCGGGTTCTCTTTTCTGCTAGGGCCATGGGGTTCCCCTGGGGTGAGGGCCCGGCCTGCTCTTGTCGGGAATGCCCAGAGACTAGTGGCGGGGCCTGAGGTCGACAAATTCTTAATACTCAAGGGGGCGTTCGATTAAATAGATGGCTTGCGCCCGCCCTGAGGCTGCTCCCGGGCCACGGTGAGGAAGGGGTCCACCAGGGCCGGGCGCGCGGTGCCCCGGCGCCAGGCCAGGCCGACATCCAGGGTCTGGTTGAGATCGGCCAGGGGCCGGGCCTCGATGATGTCGCCCTCCAGGGACCAGGGACGGTAGGTCATGTCCGGCTGGATCGACAGGCCGAGCCCGGCGGCCACCAGGCTGCGCACCGCTTCGGTGGAGGCGGTGCGCAGGCTGATCCGTGGCTGCAGCCCGGCCAGGCTCCACAGGCGCTGGGCGTTGCGTTCCATTTCGTCGACGTTGAGCTGGATCAGCGGCTCCCGGGCCACGTCCGCCAGGTTGATGCTGTCGTGTTCCAGCAAGGGGTGCCGGGGCGGCAGCCAGAGGCGGTGCGGCGAGTGGGTCAGGACTTCGGTCTGCAGGGCGTGGCGGTCTTCGAGGTTGGACAGGATCAGCACCCCGACGTCGATTTCGCCGCTGACCAGCAGGTGCTCGATATAGGGGCGTTCGTCCTCCATGACGCGGATGTCGACATTGGGGTAGGCACGCTGGAAACGGGTCAGCAGGTCGGCCAGGTAATAGCCGGCCACCAGGCTGGTCACCCCCACGGTCAACTGCCCGGCCACCGGGTCGCTGTTCTGTTGCAGGCTGCGCTTGGCGTTGTCCACCGTGGCCAGGATCAGGTGCGCCTGACGCAGGAACTGATGCCCCTGGTGGGTCAGGGTCATGCCCTTGGCATGGCGGTTGAAGAGGGTGACGCCGATTTCCTGCTCCAGTTGCTGGATGGCCAGGGTCAGGGTCGACTGGGAAATGAACACCGCCTGGGCGGCGGCGGAGATCGAGCCGGTTTCGGCCACGGCGATAAAGTGACGGATCTGGCGCAAGGTCATCATGGCGGGGCTACCGGGCGGCTTTTTAGAAGTATCGGGCGCTGTATTGGTAAAACCGATGCCTTGTTTAGCACCTTTCCCTGATCCGGCGAAAGCAACATTCAGAAGCACTATCGTCCCCTGGCCCCCGGCACTTCTCTCTAGGCTTGCGGCCTTACGTGTCGATATGACACTGACTGTGCGGAGGCGACAGATGAACACCCGTGGATTGCTCGATCAATTGCTCAGGTCCGGCCAGGAACTGTTGCAGAACCAGACCGGCAGCGCCTCAGGCGAGCGCGGCAAGGCCCAGCAGGGCGGCCTTGGCGGTTTGCTCGGGGGCAAGTCCGGCGGTCTTGGCGCATTGCTCGGCGGCGCTGGCGGCGGGGCCCTGGCCGCCGGGGCCATGGGCTTGCTGCTGGGCAACAAGAAGGCCCGCAAGTTCGGCGGCAAGGCCCTGACCTATGGTGGCCTCGCGGCCCTCGGCGTGCTGGCCTACAAGGCCTATGGCAACTGGCAGGCGCAACAGGGCGCGGCCCCGGGCCATGAGCCGCGGACCCTCGACCGGTTGCCGGCGCAGCAGGTCGAGCAGCACAGCCAGGCGATCCTCAAGGCCCTGGTGGCGGCGGCCAAGGCCGACGGCCATGTCGACGAGCGCGAGCGGGCGCTGATCGAGGAACAGCTGCGCAAGCTCGACAACGACCCGCAACTGCAGCAGTGGCTGCACAGCGAGTTGCACAAGCCGCTGGACCCGGCGGACGTGGCCCGCGCCGCCAGCACCCCGGAAATGGCCGCCGAGATGTACCTGGCCAGCGTGATGCTGGTGGATGAAGAGCACTTCATGGAGAAGGCCTACCTGGATGAGCTGGCGCGCCAGCTGCAACTGCCAGCGGGACTCAAGGCCGAACTGGAAAACCAGGTGCGCCAGAGCGCTGGCTGACGTTCGCGGCCGCTCCCTTGGCCATGGATGGCGGTTCTGCCCGGGGGATTTGCCGATATGCCTTGCGGGTCGAGAAAGGCCCGCTAAACCGCGAGCCAGAGCGGGCGCGCAAATTTGCCCAAAGTGCTGCCTGTGTCGTTAAACCACCCGTAAAACCGCTATCGTCCTCGGCTATACTCCCTCCATTTTCGAATGGCCCCGAGGACTGACTGTGAAGAACTGGACGTTGCGCCAACGCATTTTGGCGAGCTTTGCGGTGATTATCGCCATCATGCTGCTGATGGTCGTCGTCTCGTACTCGCGCCTGTTGAAGATCGAAGCCGGTGAAAACAGCATGCGTGACGATGCGATCCCCGGGGTCTATTTCAGTTCGATGATCCGCAGCGCCTGGGTCGATACCTACCTGCAGACCCAGGAGATCATCGGCCTCAAGCAGAATCAGGACATCAGTTCCGAAGACAAGGCCGACTTCAAGGCATTTGAAGAGCGCCTGCAGGCGCAGATGAACAACTACAAGCAGACCATCAACAGTCGCGAGGATCAGACCGAGTTCGATGCCTTCGAAAAAGACCACCAGGATTTCAATCGCATCCAGGCCGCGGTGCTCGACCTGCATTCCAAGCGTCAGGAAGCCGAGGCGATTCGCCTGTTCAACGAGCAACTGACGCCGGCCTGGGTGGCCGGGCGGATGAAGCTCAATGACATCATCCGCGAGAACAAGGCCGTGGCCGACGCCGCCAGCGACGCCATCGACGAGGCGGTGGCGACGGCCAAGGTCAGCATGGGCGTGTCGTTGCTGGTGGCCATTCTTGCCGCCGGTCTGTGTGGCCTGCTGCTGATGCGGGCGATCATGGCGCCGATGAACCGCATCGTGAGCATTCTGGATGTGATGCGCACCGGCGACTTGAGCGGCCGCCTGAACCTGGACCGCAAGGACGAGTTCGGCGCCGTGGAAACCGGCTTCAACGACATGATGACCGAGCTCACCGCCCTGGTGTCCCAGGCCCAGCGTTCGTCGGTGCAGGTGACCACCTCGGTGACCGAAATTGCCGCCACGTCCAAGCAGCAACAGGCCACCGCCACCGAGACGGCGGCCACTACCACGGAAATCGGCGCCACTTCGCGGGAGATCGCCGCGACCTCCCGGGACCTGGTGCGCACCATGACCGAAGTGTCCAGTGCCGCCGACCAGGCCTCGGTGCTCGCCGGGTCGGGCCAGCAGGGCCTGGCGCGGATGGAAGACACCATGCACTCGGTGATGGGCGCCGCGGACCTGGTGAACGCCAAGCTGGCGATCCTCAACGAGAAGGCCGGCAACATCAATCAGGTGGTGGTGACCATCGTCAAGGTGGCCGACCAGACCAACCTGTTGTCGCTCAACGCCGCCATCGAGGCGGAAAAGGCCGGGGAATACGGCCGCGGCTTCGCCGTGGTGGCCACCGAGGTGCGACGCCTGGCGGACCAGACCGCCGTCGCCACCTACGACATTGAACAGATGGTCCGCGAGATCCAGTCGGCGGTGTCGGCGGGGGTCATGGGCATGGACAAGTTCTCCGAGGAGGTGCGTCGCGGCATGGCCGAAGTGCAGCAGGTGGGTGAACAGCTGTCGCAGATCATCCATCAGGTCCAGGCCCTGGCGCCGCGGGTGCTGATGGTCAACGAAGGTATGCAGGCCCAGGCCACCGGTGCCGAGCAGATCAACCACGCCCTGGTGCAATTGGGCGATGCCAGCAGCCAGACCGTCGAGTCCCTGCGCCAGGCCAGCTTTGCCATCGATGAGCTGAGCCAGGTAGCGGTGGGCCTGCGCAGCGGCGTTTCGCGTTTCAAAGTCTGATGGACGAACTGGCGCACAAGCGCAGTGGCGCTGCCGGGGCGAAAACCGCTCTGTTCCTGATGTTTCGCATCGGTCAGGAGCGCTATGCCTTGCAGGCCGTGGATGTGGTGGAGGTGCTGCCGCGCCTGCAGCTCAAGCCCATTGCCCGGGCGCCGTCCTGGGTCGCCGGGGTGTTTGCCTACCGCGGCGTGGTGGTGCCGGTGATTGATCTGTGCGAGCTGACCTTCGGCCGTCCGGCACAGTTGCGCACCAGTACCCGGCTGGTGCTGGTGCACTACCGCAGCGATGCCGAGCGGCCGCCACGGGTGCTGGGGCTGTTGCTGGAGCAGGCCAATGACACCCTGCGCTGCGATCCGCGGGAATTTCAGCCTTACGGCCTGGACAACCGCCAGGCCCCTTATCTGGGGCCGGTGCGGGAGGATGCCCAGGGGCTGCTGCAATGGGTGCGGGTCGACGACTTGCTGGCGGCCGAGGTGCGCGAGCTGCTGTTTCCCGAGGAGCCTCTGGACCCGGCGTCGCTTGAGGAGTCTCGATGAGCGGCGAGCAACGGTTTTTCGATTTTCTCAAGGAGCGCATCGGCCTGGATGTGGCGTCGGTCGGCCCGGCGATCATCGAGCGCGCGGTGCGCCAGCGCTGCAATGCGCTGTACGCCCACAGCAGCGACGAATACTGGCAGAAACTGCAGGGCTCCCGGGAAGAGCAGCAGGCCCTGATCGAGGCGGTGATCGTTCCGGAAACCTGGTTTTTCCGCTACCCGGAATCCTTCGCCACCCTGGTCAAGCTGGCCAAGGCCCGCCTGGGACAGATCAACGGCATGCGCGCCCTGCGCCTGCTGAGCCTGCCGTGCTCCACCGGCGAAGAACCCTATTCGATCGCCATGGCCCTGCTCGACGGCGGCCTGGCACCCCATCAATTCAAGGTCGACGGCCTGGATGTGAGTCCGCTGTCGGTGGAGCGGGCCCGGGCCGCCAGCTATGGCAAGAACTCCTTTCGCGGCCAGCACACCGAGTTTCGTGAGCGGCACTTCCATGTCGAGGGCGATCGGTATTGCCTCAGCGAGCGGGTGCGCGAGCAGGTGCGGCTGCAGGTGGGCAATGTCCTGGACCCCGGACTGCTGGCCGCCGAGCCGCCTTTCGACTTTGTCTTCTGCCGCAACCTGCTGATCTATTTCGACCAGCCGACCCAGCGCCAGGTGTTCGAGGTGCTCAAGCGCCTGACCCATGAAGAGGGCGTGCTGTTCATCGGCCCCGCCGAGGGCAGTCTGCTGGGGCGCCTGGGCATGCGTTCGATCGGCATTCCCCAGTCCTTTGCCTTCAGCCGGCAGCAGGAGCCGGAACCGGCGCCGCTGCCGGTGAGCTTGCCCAAGCCCCCGTCCTTGCCGCTGCGAGCGCCGCATCCGCCAGCTCCGGCGCCGCGGCCACGGCCCTTTGCCAGCCGCACGGCCCCGGCCCCCGCTCCAGCGCTGGACAGCGTGCCGCTCAGCGATGCGGCGAGCCTGCTGGCCAGCATTGCCACCCTGGCCAACGAGGGCAAGAGCGCCGAGGCCCGTGCCGCCTGTGAGCGCTACCTGCAGCAGCATGAGCCGGTGGCCCAGGTGTTCTACTGGCTGGGCCTGCTCAGCGACGTGGCCGGCAATGCCATGGAGGCCCAGGGCTTTTACCGCAAGGCCTTGTACCTGGCGCCCCAGCACCCCGAGGCCCTGGCGCACCTGGCGGCGCTGCTGGCGTCCCAGGGCGATGTGGCCGGCGCCCAACGATTGCAGGCGCGGGCGGTGCGCAGCACCCGCGCTGCCGACAGTGAGTTGAAACGATGAGTCATTCCCTCTCATTGGACCTGACCCGTGAAGATGCCCAGGCCATCGACGATTGCTGGAACCGCATCGGCATCCACGGCGACAAGTCCTGCCCGTTGCTGGCCGAGCACATTCATTGCCGCAACTGTTCGGTGTACTCCGCCGCCGCCACGCGCCTGCTGGATCGCTATTCGTTGCGCCAGGAGGACCGCGAGCAATCGGTGGCCCTTTCGCCCGACAGCGATGTGGTCACCCGCTCGCTGCTGATCCTGCGTCTGGGCGAGGAGTGGCTGGGGCTGGCCACTCGCTGCCTGCTGGAAGTGGCGCCGCTGCAGGCGATCCATTCCTTGCCTCACCAGCGTTCGCGGGCACTGCTGGGGGTGGCCAACGTGCGCGGGGCGCTGGTGGCCTGCCTGTCGTTGAGCGAGCTGCTGGGGCTCGATGGCGCGCCAGCCGGCGCCGCCCCTTCGGCACGGGTCATGCCGCGGATGCTGATCATTGGTGCCGAGGGCGGCCCGGTGGTGGTGCCGGTGGATGAGGTGGACGGTATCCATGCCATCGACGAGCGCATTCTTGCGGGCGCGGCGCTGTCCGGCGAGCAGGCCAACGCCAAGTACACCCGTGGCGTGTTGCAATGGCGGGGCCGCAGCCTGCGCTTGCTGGATGAAGAGCAGTTGCTCTTGGCCGTGACCCGGAGCCTGACATGACCCCCGATCAAATGCGCGATGCCTCGTTGCTGGAGCTGTTCAGCCTGGAAGCCGAGGCCCAGACCCAGGTGCTCAGTGCCGGACTGCTGGCGCTGGAACGCAATCCGACCCAGGCCGACCAGCTGGAAGCCTGCATGCGCGCGGCCCACTCCCTCAAGGGCGCGGCGCGGATTGTCGGGGTGGATGCCGGGGTCAGCGTCGCCCACGTGATGGAGGACTGCCTGGTCAGTGCCCAGGAAGGGCGACTGTATTTGCAGCCCGAGCACATCGATGCGCTGTTGCAGGGCACCGACCTGTTGATGCGCATCGCCACGCCCGGAGGCGCCGAACTGGCCGCCCCGGACGTGCTTGCCTACGTGGCGCTGATGGAGCGCCTGCTGAGCCATGGCCCGGTGCTGCCGGATGCGCCCTTGCCCGCGGTGCCGGAGCCCGCACCGCCCGCACCGCTGGACGCCATGCCGGAGGCCTTCAGCGAGCCCGAATCCCAGGTGTTGTCGAATGAGCCGGCGCTGGAATCGAATCTGAACCCGGCGCGTCCGGGCAGGCGCATGACCGAAGGCGGCGAGCGGGTGCTGCGGGTCACCGCCGAGCGTCTCAACAGCCTGCTGGACCTGTCGAGCAAGTCCCTGGTGGAAACCCAGCGGCTCAAGCCCTATCTGGCGACCCTGCAGCGTCTGCGGCGGATTCAGAGCAACAGCCTCTCCGCCCTGGAAAACCTCAACCTGCACCTCAAGGAGCACAGCCTGAGCCTGGAGGCCCAGGAAGCCCTGGGGGATGCGCGGCGGCTGCTGGCCGAGTCGCAGCAACTGCTGGCGGAAAAGACCGCCGAGCTGGACGAGTTCGGCTGGCAGGCCAGTCAGCGGGCCCAGGTGCTGTATGACACGGCCCTGGCCTGTCGCATGCGGCCCTTTGCCGATGTGCTCAGCGGTCAGGCGCGCATGGTCCGTGACCTGGGGCGCAGCCTGGGCAAGCAGGTGCGGCTGGAGATCGAGGGTGAGAAGACCCAGGTCGATCGCGACGTGCTGGAGAAACTCGAAGCGCCGCTGACCCATCTGCTGCGCAACGCCGTCGACCATGGCATCGAATTGCCCGAGCAGCGCTTGCTGGCGGGCAAGCCGGCAGAAGGGGTGATCCGCCTGCGGGCCTCGCACCAGGCCGGCCTATTGGTGCTGGAGCTGGGCGACGACGGCAACGGCGTCGACCTTGAGCGCCTGCGCCAGAGCATTGTCGAGCGCCAGCTGTCACCGGCGCAGACCGCCGCCCAGCTCAGCGAGGAAGAATTGCTGACGTTCCTGTTTCTCCCCGGCTTCAGCCTGCGGGACAAGGTCACCGAAGTGTCCGGGCGCGGCGTCGGCCTGGATGCGGTGCAGCACATGGTGCGGCAGTTGCGCGGGGCGGTGCTGCTGGAGCAGACCAGCGGCCAGGGCAGTCGCTTCCACCTGGAGGTGCCGCTGACCCTGTCGGTGGTGCGCAGTCTGGTGGTGGAAGTCGGCGACGAGGCCTATGCCTTTCCCCTGGCGCACATCGAGCGCATGTGCGATCTGCAGCCGGAGGAGATCGTCCAGGTCGAAGGGCGCCAGCATTTCTGGCACGAGGGGCAGCACGTCGGCCTGGTGGCGGCCAGTCAGCTGTTGCAGCGCCCGGCGACCCAGAGCAGCACGCCCACCCTCAAGGTGGTGGTGATCCGTGAGCGCGACGCGGTGTACGGCATCGCCGTGGAGCGCTTCATTGGCGAGCGCACCCTGGTGGTGCTGCCCCTGGACGACCGCTTGGGCAAGATTCAGGACATTTCCGCCGGAGCCCTGCTCGATGATGGCCGGGTGGCGCTGATCGTGGATGTCGAGGACATGCTGCGTTCGGTGGACAAGCTGCTCAATACCGGGCGCCTGGAGCGCATCGCGGGCAATCATCCGTTGCACGCACAGGCCGCGCGCAAGCGTATTCTGGTGGTCGACGACTCACTCACGGTGCGTGAGTTGCAACGCAAGCTGCTGATCAACCGCGGCTACGATGTGGCCGTGGCGGTGGATGGCATGGACGGCTGGAATGCCTTGCGTTCGGAAAGCTTCGACTTGCTGATCACCGATATCGACATGCCGCGAATGGACGGAATTGAATTGGTCACACTCTTGCGTCGCGACAATCGCCTGCAATCCCTGCCGGTGATGGTGGTGTCCTACAAGGATCGCGAGGAGGACCGGCGCCGTGGCCTGGACGCCGGCGCCGACTACTATCTTGCCAAGGCCAGCTTCCATGACGACGCGCTGCTGGATGCGGTGGTGGAACTGATTGGAGGCGCACGGGCATGAAGATCGCCATAGTCAACGACATGCCCATGGCGGTGGAGGCCCTGCGCCGGGCGCTGGCCTTCGACCCCAGCCATGAAGTGGTGTGGGTCGCCACCAATGGCGCCGAAGCGGTGAAGTACTGCGCCGAGCTGACCCCGGACCTGATTCTCATGGACCTGATCATGCCGGTGATGGACGGCGTCGAGGCCACGCGGCGGATCATGGCCGAGTCGCCGTGCGCCATCGTGATCGTCACCGTCGACCGCCAGCAGAATGTCCACAGAGTGTTCGAGGCCATGGGCCACGGCGCGCTGGACGTGGTCGATACCCCGGCCCTGGGAGCCGGCAATGCCCAGGAGGCGGCGGCGCCGCTCTTGCGCAAGATCCTCAATATCGGCTGGCTGATCGGCCAGCGTGGCAGCCGGGTACGGTCGGCACCGGTGCCCTTGCGCAGCGGCGCTCCCCGCCAGGGCCTGGTGGCCATTGGCTCCTCCGCCGGAGGCCCGGCCGCCCTGGAGGTGTTGCTCAAAGCCTTGCCAAAGGACTTCCCCGCCGCCATCGTGCTGGTCCAGCATGTCGATCAGGTGTTTGCCGCGGGCATGGCCGAATGGCTCAGCAGCGCCTCCGGCCTGCGGGTGCGCCTGGCCCGGGAGGGCGAGCCGCCGCAAAGTGGCACGGTATTGCTGGCGGGCACCAACCATCACATCCGTTTGCTGAAGAACGGCACCCTGGCCTACACCGCCGAGCCGGTGAACGAGATCTACCGGCCCTCCATCGACGTGTTTTTCGAAAGCGTCGCCAGCTACTGGAATGGCGATGCGGTGGGGGTGCTGCTGACCGGCATGGGCCGTGACGGCGCCCAGGGCTTGAAACTGATGCGCGACCAGGGATTTTTGACCATCGCTCAGGACCAGAACAGTAGCGCGGTGTATGGCATGCCCAAGGCGGCGGCTGCCATCGGCGCCGCCACAGAGATTCGCCCACTGGACAAGATCGCTCCACGTTTGCTGGAGATATTTGCCAAATGACTGATAAACGCAGCTGTCCTGGCCAGGTAGCAACTCAGGTGACAACCCATGAATGATTTACAGCTCGACGAATTCAAGACCGATGAAAATGCCGCCATGGTGTTGCTGGTGGACGACCAGGCCATGATCGGCGAAGCGGTTCGGCGTGGGTTGGCAAATGAGGAAAACATCGATTTCCACTTTTGCGCCGATCCGCACCAGGCCATTGCCCAGGCGATCCGCATCAAGCCCACGGTGATTCTCCAGGACCTGGTGATGCCGGGGCTGGACGGCCTGACCCTGGTGCGCGAGTACCGCAACCACCCGGCGACCCAGAACATCCCGATCATCGTCCTCTCGACCAAGGAAGACCCGCTGATCAAGAGCGCGGCCTTTGCCGCCGGGGCCAACGACTACCTGGTCAAGCTGCCGGACAACATCGAGCTGGTGGCGCGGATCCGCTATCACTCGCGCTCCTACATGACCCTGCTGCAACGCGACGCCGCCTATCGGGCGCTGCGGGTCAGCCAGCAGCAGTTGCTGGACACCAACCTGGTGTTGCAGCGGCTGATGAACTCCGACGGCCTGACCGGGCTGTCCAACCGCCGGCACTTCGACGAATACCTGGAGCTGGAATGGCGCCGGGCGATGCGCGAACAGAGCCAGCTGTCGTTGCTGATGATCGACGTCGACTACTTCAAGATCTACAACGACACCTTTGGCCACCTGGAGGGCGATGAAGCCCTGCGCAAGGTGGCCACGGCGATTCGCGAGGCCAGCAGCCGGCCCTCGGACCTGCCGGCGCGCTATGGCGGCGAGGAGTTCGTGCTGGTGCTGCCCAACACTTCGCCGGGCGGGGCGCGGCTGGTGGCCGAGAAACTGCGGCAGACCGTCGAAGCCCTGAAAATTCCCCATAACGCCCCGGTGGAAGGCTCCAGCCTGACCATCAGCATCGGTCTTTCCACCATCACCCCGCAGCCCAACAGCCATTGCCGGCAGTTGATTTCGGCGGCGGACAAGGGGCTGTACCTGGCGAAGAACAACGGTCGCAATCAGGTTGGGATCGAGTAGCGGTGCCGTCTGTGCGGCTCATGGCCTTTGGGTAGCGGGCTGGCCCCGGCTGCCTCTCGGGCCCGGGCGCAGGTGGATCCGGGCGATGAAACGGCGCTTGGGCGCGAAGTTCAGTGCTTCGTTGACTGAAATTAGATGGCCGATTGGCCGCTAAAGCCGCTAAGCGGGCTGCCGTGATTCGGTGATTCCGTTATAATCGCCGGCTTTCAAAAGTTCGCCAACGAGTGCCGCCCCCCATGGAAATCAACCCGATCCTGAACACCATCAAGGACCTGTCCGAGCGCTCCGAAACTATTCGGGGGTATCTTTGACTACGATCAAAAGCATGAGCGTCTGACCGAGGTCAATCGCGAGCTTGAAGATCCGAGTGTCTGGAACAAACCCGAATACGCCCAGGAGCTGGGCCGCGAGCGCGCTGCGCTGGCACAGATCGTCGAGACCCTGGACGAGCTGAACAGCGGTCTGGCCGATTGCCGCGACCTGCTGGACATGGCGGTCGAGGAAGAAGATGAAGGCGCAGTGGGCGATGTGGTCGCCGAGCTGGCCCGGCTTGAGGAAAACCTCGCCAAGCTGGAATTTCGCCGCATGTTCAGCCATGAAATGGACCCGAACAACGCCTACCTGGACATCCAGGCCGGTTCCGGCGGCACCGAAGCCCAGGACTGGGCCAACATCCTGCTGCGCATGTACCTGCGCTGGGCCGACAAGCGTGGTTTCGAAGCGACCATCATGGAGCTGTCGGCCGGTGAAGTGGCCGGGATCAAGGGCGCGACCGTGCACATCAAGGGCGAGTACGCCTTCGGTTGGCTGCGCACCGAGATCGGCGTGCATCGCCTGGTGCGCAAGAGCCCGTTCGACTCCGGCAACCGTCGTCACACCTCGTTCTCCGCGGTGTTCGTCTCGCCCGAGATCGACGACAAGGTGGAAATCGAGATCAACCCGGCCGACCTGCGGATCGACACCTACCGTTCCTCCGGTGCCGGTGGTCAGCACGTAAACACCACCGACTCGGCGGTGCGTATCACCCACGTACCGGCCACCAC
>Ga0194135_10000701_pt1 | contig 19713 bp, 6 predicted proteins | sample LitLau_LLRF_2013_FD_134024 | JGI IMG/M metagenome (GOLD analysis project Ga0194135, IMG submission 134024) | Freshwater sediment microbial communities in response to fracking from North America - Little Laurel Run_MetaG_LLRF_2013 (version 2) | ecosystem: Environmental > Aquatic > Freshwater >...
ATACGTGATAAGCTGGGTAGTCTGTGTGCACCACACCTTCTTTCCAATTTAAATTAGGACAGAGAAAAGCTTTCAAAGATATTTGGAAACCCTCTTGATCCATTCAGGTCAATTCCAGTGATGAACTCTAACACAGGATCAGCTTTCTTTTTGTGCAACGTCTCTTTTATATTAGCAAAATCAAAATCTTGTCACCCGTAATCTTTCCTCTCATTTTACATTGTCCTCAAAAACGTAATTATAATGAAAGCAGGCATGATTCAATTCGCGAAGAAACCTCAAATCTCTAGACAATATATACCTTATAAAGAGAGACATTATTATCCGTAACATATGGTGCAAACATGTTTCAACTCACTTCAACATCTTCCCACTATTTGAGTTTCCTTCCGTGCTAAACTCTCGCATATGCCGCACATAAAGTTCCATAAAGAAATAGCTTTTAAGCGAATTAAGGAGCCTTGAGAATAAAAGCATTCCCGCTGATGGTATAAGTCTCCGATGCAAATGAACCTGAGAGGATTACCAATTAGTGTAGCCTTGCAATCTTCCCAGCTTTTTAAATTACTAAACGGGGTAAATTGTACTTTTTGTTTTAGTCGTGTCGTGATTTCTATTAATTTAGTCTGTGCACTTTGTAGGAAACTCATTCGAAGTAATTCATGTATCGAGCCATATCGTTTACACATCTAAACCTTATCCGATTTTTTGCCCTCTTGGACTCAATTCAATGCCACCAACAATATGCGTTTTTATATTTTAATGCTGTCACGTTTTATCATTATTAATTGCATTTCTCCATCAGGGTCACATCATATCCTTCATAAAACTACGAGGACTATGATTGTTGGTTTAAACGTGCAATAATGCGGGTTAAAGAATTCATCTGGTCTTCCTATTCGCATCCGATAAGATTCTCACATTTACAATGTACTCTCCACTTCTAAATTGTTCTGCGAAACGTAATTTTCCCCCTGCGCAATCTGATTTTATTGTCTTATGATAACAAATTCATTTGCATGAGCTGTAATTCAAATTGCATTCTCTCTCAATCTTTTGTATCCACTAGAAAATTTTAAGTTTGGACTCTCACGCAAAGTTTTATATTTAGACGAGAACCACCTGATTTCTACGCAAAATGATAAAGAGCAAAAAACTTGTATAAAAATAGCCAACAGAAACTTTTTAAGCTCTCATACAGTTATAGCAGGTCTCCCACTTTCCTCTTGCGAGATATAGTTTGTCTGCAAAGATGAGTTTCCAACCTGCTTAACCTCCTTTTTTTAGTAGACCTGTCAATTCTCACCATGTGATCTTTTTGCTTATGGTTTCTATCTTCTTCAATATGGAACCAAACACCGAATAATCAATCAATCACGTCGAAATTGCACGACAAGCAACGCGAAATAATCAACAAATCGGCTTCTGAATATTATTATTTGACTTTCCGTTCTTGTAACTCGATTTTATAAATCAAGAAAGTGATCCGATTAATTTGATCTTGTGAATATCTCCGTACACGAAGAAAACAAACTATATAAACATTTTGGCTCTTAACGCAATTTCTACAAAAAACGGAGATGTGATGTACTTATGCCTTCTGGTTCATTAATTCCGCACACAAATCATCACATCCATCCCTTCTAGTTTCTAGAGCGTGAATAATTCACAGTGATACTTGAAAGTAAGATATTCGATTGCTGACGTGCTGATCGAAATTTCACAGCACAAACGAGATAACCAACTTAAAAGGCATTTTCATGCTTGAAGCCTGTAGTTGTGTTGTAAGTATGAATGGTGAATCTCAAACCGCTCAACCGCCGTCACTCTAAAAGGTATTTCAGTATTTCATTCCCAGTCATTCTTTGACGATGAAAGATCTCATTCTTCCATCAGAATTAATTATATTTCATTATTCAGAATTTGAGTAGAAATTTTGAGAGCCATAAATATAAACTTCCAACCTTGAATTTGACACTTTGACTCTCCTCTTTTCCGCAGTTCTTGCAGTGTACTGTTCATTCAGAGTTCGTATAATCTAGAAAGGCAACAAGATCTACTTCAATAAGGTTCAATTAATATTCCACGAATCTGGAATTACCAGGAAATTTTGCTACGTGATGTTTGAAACTATTCATCCTTCCGTCTTGAGTAATCTTTAATTACTACACGTTGCTTTGAACTAGAAGTTTGATATTTCTCAGAGGCTTTCGAACTTGAAATAAGATTATATTGAAAAATTATATACATTTCCGGATTCTCATTAGTCACTCTCTGAATACATAGAAGTTTCATGTCTGAACCACGCATCACATGATTTCATCTTGCTGTCTCTGGATTTGCTAATATGCTTACGAAATATTATATATTATTAAATAATGGAGCATCATCTGACTATATACTAACACCAGCAACAATTAACTCACATCAACTGTTTCATGACAGCTCAATTCAAACTAAATGCAAACTCCTCTATTTCTCACTAAGACAGTGTTAATTCATTAGTTTCTAGTCAACATAGCAAGCCACTATTACACATATATATACAATTGTCAATCAAGCATGAAAGCTGTAAGCTGTAGTGTTGTTGTAGCTTTCTAAAGCCATCATTAGCACACCGTCAAGTGGAATTGGAAATTCGGAGTGCATTAGCAGATGAATCAGTAGTTTCATTCCGTTATAACAGTTACTTATTATGCTTATTCAATTCTGTTCATTTAATGACTTAGTGTTCCATGTATTTCTACTATGGAATGTGGTGCAGAGCTTTGCAGTCGTTAGTATTCTCTATGTGCAATCGATTATTGCTTTTATGTGGTCTTCAATTTTCAGCTCTCAAGAGCACACAGACTGCGTTAGTCTATTCTATGTTTGCTTGTACTAGTAAAGTAAATCTATTTAATGTAAACCACACTAGATCTTTCAAGTTTTGATATTGTAGTCTGTAGAAAATTCGTGTAGTTTCTTTACATTTCAGTTTCAAATGAATTTCAGGAAAAATGAATTAAGCAGCTGTCATCTTTGAACCTAAAAGCTGTAATCTTGAGAATTCCGTATTCGACATGCCTCTCATCAAGCAAGAAAGCACCTTTGAACTTATATACACACATCTTATACTACCAAAATTAAAAGGCACCATACCACACCGTTTACTACCGGACACTTTCTACTTTACTTTTGTACTTTTGATTTCGTTGTGGACATTATTGTCAACCATTCAATCTTAATCGTCATTCGCAACGCTCTGGCGTTATCATCATCGCTAAACTTTCATACGCACAGTGCTATGTTGCTTATTGTTGCGGTTGGCATTTATAAATTACTTCAGGTCACCACAGACAGACCACAGTCTACTAACTACTAAACCACCTCATGCGACAATACATCTTTCTTACGCTCTCTTTTACTTTCTGCTGGTTATCCTTATTATAGCTTATGATAATAATCGCCATTAAACACCATGTGTTTAATCAAATAGCTTCATTTCCTGTTTATGAATCTCATTGGATTTCATTTGTTTGTTTCAGAAAACGGATGGAAGTCTTCTAGCTCAATTCTTTTATGCTGACGAAGACCTGAACGCCGTTGCTGCAGAGCTGGACTCATTTGACGGGAGGAAAGACCCAGACAGATGCAACGCTTTAGTCAACAATTTGAGACAATGCCAAGATAAGGTAAAAGTCTTTACTATTTTTAATTAAACGGCTTTTCTACGATATTAAAAATTGTATTTCACTGCATATACACTCCGAACCAAATAACACAGCAAGTTCTCACGCCAAAAACAGACAGGCAAAAGATCCCACCTTGCAGGACATTTTCATAAATAGAAAAAAAATTAATTAACCCTTCAATTTCCGGGTGTTCAAGGAAAAGTCTTGCTGACTCGAGTTTGATTACATAGCCACGAGAGTGGAATATAATTCACCCTAACCGAAATCTCAGACCAAGTACACATACACACCACATATTATTACTTTCACCTCATAATGAGCAACCACATTTGTTTCACGCTGTGTTTGCTTTTCCGCATTTGAAATCCCCAGAGCTAAAAGGCAATAAAGTCTTGTGATTGATGTACAAATCATAATGGGATCTCTGTTTGCAGCAGCTGAAAACAACTAGAACATTCACATAAGGTGTATGAACAAGAACTCCACGCTACATGTAGGTAGGCACGGTGAGGGAGAAATGAGACGACAGTTTGGTGTCGTCTGCTGTCACATTGGATTAGAGTGAAAGGATAATAGTAACACAATATTTGAGAGATGTGGACACATCCCAGGTCTTTGCATGAACTTGCACTGTTTTGTTGTTGGTAAGGAAGGCGAATTCACGGAAGTAAAAAGGCAAACTGAGCGCTGTGAAAGCTTCTATGTACATGTTATTTTATCATGTCAAGCTATGCAACGAAAAGCAGGTGTGCAGGGATTGCGAAAATTTTAGATTGCGAGTTGCGAATAATATATGGACGGATATTTGCGTACAGAACTCAAGATTCTGAGGGATTTGCAAGATCTCCTCTATTTATGCGACTTACAAATTCTGGAAGAAAGAAAGCAAGTTTACTGACACTTTTTGTTGTTTCATAGGTGTTGAACATTTGCCAAATGATCATGGACGAAGTGATTCTAGAGGACAGAGCACCCAGAGATTTCCGGGCCAAATTCCCTGATGATGTGCTTCAGGAAAATCTTGCAGGTCAACTTTGGTTTGGAGCTGAGGTAAAAAGCCTTTCACTAACTTTCACTCAACAAAGCTCGTAATATTAAATGTCAGTCTCCCCTTATCAATGAGCTAACTCACACTTGTATTCCTCTCCACAACCAACATCTATTATATATACATATAAATTCTCTCTAATGGTTCACTCTTCCTTATTGCATTTTCTATTTGCCCTCTCCTTTATTTCATTACTCCGAAGACTTCCACGAAACGTGAGACATCAGACACAAGCGGCCATAAAACCCCAACTGACTACCACACGTACTACATACGACGTAATAAAGGAGCACACAAACAGTTCTCATCAATATTAAAAGCCTCTCTTCGAAATAAAAATCAATCTGAAACCATTCTAGTTGTTTTACACACACACAAGAAGTTTTTCAGAATTTCCAATTACGACCCAGCATACAATAAGTAACATCGATCACAGAATCAATTCGAATATGAGAGAACATGATATGAACACACAAGGATGCCCTTTGTAGCTCAGTTTATACAATAGACATGCTAATGTAGTTACCACAATGCATGGAAAGTTGAAAGATTTTCTCATATAAATTTTAAATGAAATGTTCTCAGAAATCGTTCAAGAACAACATACATTGTTCGTGGATAGAGAAGAATACACAACCTCGAGATTCGACAAAGATCAAATAATCAAAAATAAAAGTCTCACTTTTCTACTCACGTTGCAAACACGATGCACACACACGTCAAGCAAATCAAATATCATATGAGCAGCGTCTTCTGTATTTCATTTAAACTGAACTTTTAACAATAGCTACAACTGATACCTCGTGCTTATTGTATCTTTTGAATATTTCTTGGGATTGATTTTAGCAATTTTAATTTTAGGTCATTTATCATGTTTCCTCATGTCAGAATATATTGTTGAAGCTTGATGTGAATATCTGATAGGCTAAATTAAAATATTCCTTTTTGCGATCGATGGTAAATGCTGACAAAAATCGGTCCCTTACATAAAGGAATTCTTGGAGAAATATAAATATAATTTCATTTCAAAATGTTTTATTGATCTTTTCAGTGTCTTGCTGCAGGATCCAATATCTTAAACAGAGAATTCGAATCAGCATCCATGCGACCGTTGGCCAAAGCCCTAGTCAAAAGTCTTGAGAATGTTAGAATCCAATTACGAGAACAATGTTTTAGAAACCCACCCGAGTTTACGGAGAAAATATGCGAGTCCCTAAAAATCTTGGATCGCCTCTTTGCTGAATTTGAATTGTGCTACGTTTCAGCGATGGTTCCTGTCAAAACCGTTCATGAGTACGAAGCTCAACAAGCCATTACTGTTCTTTTCTCTGAAACACTTCAAAGGTAAGAATCTCCTAAAGTCCCATTTCAATGAGCCCACATTACCACTCACAGGCAAAATATCCGGTCAGTGTCTGAACAAGTACGCGATTCAATTTAATACAAACGAAAAGCAATCACTCGTATTACTTACATGGATTCTACTTCACTCCACTTGACTTTTCATGTTGTGGCTTTAGATCTCTCGGCTTTCTTCTGCTCCTCATTGAAATAATCATTCCAAATAACATGAATTATACTGCCCACCCTTAGCTCAGTCATGCTAAACGAATCTTCTTTTTATTACTAAACATGACCAATGAACCTTACCCCTAAAGATCTACTTTTCTCCAATGCTGAATCTACATTTCAAAGCAACCGTCAATTTTCTCAAAAATCACATGCTCATTGGCCTTTGAACTCTAAACCATTAGCTAATTGTACACAGTTTAGTGTTACAAGTCTAAAATGGGCTTGAAATTAGAGTATTAATGACCCAAAGTCAACAGACGCCAATAAAGCTATTAAAGACTATTATTCAGTCTGCTAAGAAATATTATGTCCGACCAAAAATGAAGCGAAGATGAACTTGTACCACTACTACGAGTGTTTTCGGGACTCTCCCGTGTATTAAATATATCTACCCACGCGTTATGAAAACACTAACAATTAGAATCTAGTTGACTTGCGTTTGCAATGGAAATTATATGAGTCAGACAAACTAGACATTGTCTAAAACGAAGAGAATCATTGTAAACTCTGCTTTCTCCGCATAAGAAAGCCTTCGTGGAGAGACATTAATTAGATTGACACCCACCCTATCAATTTCTTTCTTTGAATCTCCTCTTTTGCGTCATATTTTCAATGCTCAACATATTCATTTATTTCTATCCATACTCCATATTATGTTGTGTAAGTCTCCACTCCCAGTTACTTCACACTTCATATTCTCTCCTACTGTTCACTAGTGTTCACCTTGAAATTTTTGAGCCGACTGTGAGTAAAATACTAAAACATAGCCACTTTATGTACGAGGGATCAAACTCCCTTAAGTGCTGTTGTAAGTAGAGCAGATCAGGTTTCTCAATACCCCATTCAATATATATATACTTCAATATAGCGAACTATTTTCATAATAGTTTTCTTTTCACACTAAAGTCTGCGGTTAATGATTCCTACCAGTGAATAAGTGTCCCTTTCTCTCCACACTCACAATACCGACACAGTACATCATCCGAAGAAAAAGCCAGCCTTCCTGTGGTGAAATTCACTTTCATCCACTTGCAGACTCAAACATTTACAAGTCTCGTCACGTCTTTTCTCCGTCTGTCTTGCGTAAATGTACATATGATACACCATATACCGTCGTGCTTGCAAGTTGTGAGCACTTCACAACAACTAAACTTCTTATTGTCCCTTCAGTGAAAGAATATACAAGTTCTTAGCCTAGAAGACTTGGCTTAAGTTTATTCTTCTTTTCTGAGCAGTTCTATTCAAATCCAATTTGCCAGTCTTTCGCCTACGTCCTCTTTACTGCTGTAAAACTTTGTTGAGTCTTGTGACTTGTTCACCCGAAACTATTTCCCTGTCACCCATCATATTATGTGTGTCCCTCTTTATATCTCATCTCCACTTTGCAGTCTTAGTAACTTTTCGGTGATCCATCTATCTTCACGTGACCTTTGCACTCTTAATCTCATCGTCTGAAAGTACAACTCTGTTCTGTTTGCGTGTACTTAGCACCTTTTGAATACAAGACCTTCGCGTATTAATCAAGAAAATACCCATAAAACAAATCTTTATTGACTGTATTGAAATTCAGGGTCATCTTTATTTGTACAAGACCTGCAAAAAGATATGTACCTGTATAATGTATATAGAAACCTTACTATTCCTCGTTTCGTTTCTTAAAAATACTCTAGCATCGAGACTGAACTCAATTAACGTAATGATATAGCCATGAATATTTCATAGGCACAGAACATCTCTACGAAGTCATGATGGGAAGTGAAAGCATAAAAATACGGGAAAGTTTTGGCTAATTTCAAATTCCTTGCTGATTTTTATTTCTCGCATAAAGAAAGGATAAAAAGCTCTTTTGATTCTCGAAAACTCCTTGCGAACAGTCTCATCATTTTCTTGCGTTTTTGCTATAGACCAAATTCTGAGAAAACTGGAATATTGAATCCAGCGATAGACGTTGCTTGTCTTCTATAGTCTTCTTGGCCTTTCTCTTCTTCACTCATCATCATCTTCAATTTTGCTGCTGCTTATGCACCAACACCCAAGACAAAATAACTTTTGGTCGATAAGTACGATGAGGAAGGTCGGGTTGATTTCTCCCTCATATTCACCTTCTTACATACATTCAAGTCACAGCTGAACAACTTTCAGCTTTACCAACTGAGAAACAGTTTTCTTCTGGCTGGTGTGGTGGGTGGAAGATTTGGACTTCATCCGAGCCATTACACGGACTTATGCCCACATTATTCTCTCCTTCTATTCCAATGCTCATGGAACTTCAACCACACACTGCTTCCTATTCCTAGCTGTTTTCCCATTTACATCTCTGACTGTAGTCCGTGCTGATATTCTTTAAAACTCCCATGCCACAACTTCCACTTCATCCCACTCCTCCTTCTCTCTGTTCTTCTTTCCTACGCCACAAATTATCCAACTTATAATTTATACTATAAGCTCAATGGCTTGATTCCTATTCGCGAAACATGTAAAAGGCTGAATAACTGAGAAATCTGCACCAGTTTCGCCCAAATGAATGTTAAATATAAATAAATGAATATATAGGCCAGGGTTAAAACCTCATCCTGCCGTGCACGCATCACTCGCTCTCTCATGCAGCATATTTTTGGTCACAGTTGCAGTATTAGAATTATCACTAATAATTTCAAATATGCATTGCCCTCCTTATATCTTAATATCTTGTGTATCACCTCACAACAGCGATATCCATGTATTTGTACTGGAGAGATTATATCTCATGTGGAAGATTTTTTATTGTTTTTCCCTGGAGGTTGTTTATCTTGAACTTTCACTCAGCTTTACTGAGAGAGAGCACTCTTTGTAAGCTAATTGTAATAAAGTAGCTTGCTTGTATTTGTGAGCAGGTACAATAAGTCACAAGGGGAGCAATTGATGGTCTCTCCAATCGCGATCCAAGATCCATTGTTTTAGACATCCCACATACCGCATGGATATAATGTTCTTCAGCTAATCTCATATATAATTCCCTTCATTGAAGAGAGTTGAGTTGCTTTGTTTATAGGAGTAATGTGTCTTCTGTTGGCTATGTAATTTATTTGACCCTGTGGAAGGATCCTCTCGTATATTATTACTTATAGACAACACTATAATAAGTAGATCGCAAAGAAGAGATCTGATTTAGATGAGTCCGTAATTCGTTCTCTCTCGGGAGTCCATCTCCTAAATTTTCCTGGTTCTTTTGCTCTACTTTTATACCCTTGGAACTACGAGTTGTTAAAGTCTTTTCAAGAACTCTCAAGGGCTTGAGGATGTGTTTTCCTAGCGTTCCTCGTCATCAAAACAGCAATAAGTGCTGCACTTGCTCATCCATTACTGCTTCCTCTGAAGAATGGACAAACTATAAACTTGTGGGCTTCCCACAGCATCAGCAAAACGTCCCAACCCAGAAAAACTCCTTCTTTTCTCCCGAATATTATTGCAGCATCATGAGATTAATTACTCCCATGCTTACAGTATCCACACATACATACTTCCCTCCTTATATGAAATGTCCTAATTGATATCTCTCCAGAAATTTTACTCTGTCCTTGGCACGTTTTAGTAGAACAACTGTGATCTCTCTATTCCACCCCGTGGGATAAAAGGCCCTTTATACTTTCATAGTATCACAAACGACGATGGGTTTTATACTCCGTGCTACCACAGATTCCTCTTGTGTACATTGTCTTCGATCTCCAGTCTTCTTGGCCTGATCGAATCTACTTTTCATCTCAACCTGGCATCACTCCACCTACTCAGGCTCTGATTTTATAAAGCTTCCAATTTCTACACATTGTTTTATGCGAGAGATCAAAATCCCATCAGTATGTGAATTCATGCACATGTTTCCAAAGTATAAGAGTTTGGATCGATCAAAAGTCACACACAACTTTCTACAGTAAGGGAAGCCAAAGAGTTGTGAAATATTTATGAAGATGACATTATTTCTTTGCTCACGAATTAGAGTAGGTCATCATTATCACAAACCTCATAGAATCTTATGACATAGTATCATCGTTTCTTATCAACATTTGCCACCGCATAAGTGCAGTTCTTTTTCCTGCAGGCTGCAAACCCTCGGGCAGAAATGATGATAGACTCGCTTAACAAGAACATAAAGCTACGACGGGTAAACTACAGCCTATGTGTGTTTGATTAATTCATGAGAAAAGGTGAGAATATCTGGGTATGTAGGGCTGAGACGTAATAATATTATACCATGTTACTCTCTCAATTGCAATTCTGAGTGCACCCGATATCTTCGTAGCGTTGGTATAATAGTGTAAACTACATGTGATATCATAAATGCAACTTGTAAACCGGCCCGACCACTCCTGATCCTTTATTATGCTCAATGTTTTTCTCTCTGAATGAATTCAAATGACATGACGAGTAATAATAACACCATAAAATGTATTTAAACCAAGTCACCAGAGTTAACTGTACACTTGTTGATGTATGGAAGTGGGTAAAAATTGGAAAAGTGGCGAGATAGGTTTCGCTGTTAAGACTTAAAAATAAAATAACAACAATTGCTTAAGATTGACTTTATTGATTGCTTTCGGACGTTCAGATACTGGCCGTACTTATACTTCAAAATCGTTATAGCTGTGTCCCACTCGACGGGCCCTTTAAGTAACTCTAAGCGTCTGATCAAAACGATTCTAAAATTATTGTATGATTTCCAGAGCACTCAAGTTGGGGCTGCTGAGTCAAGACCAGGTGGATAGCTGTGACCCTGCACTGATGTTCACAATACCTCGACTGGCAATCGTCTCAGGACTTCTCATCTTTCCCGATGGTCCACTCGCCTTGGACCGTTTCGATCTTTCAGAAATGTTCCGTCCTTTCCGGTCCCTCCTCCTCAAAATCAGAGAGCTACTGTGGACCCTCAATCGAGGGGAACTTGGAGCATTAGAAAGAGCTCTGTGTTCCGTAGATGACACTTTTATCGACCCTTCCCCCTCGGACTTTTCTGAAGACTCATCCATGAACAACAAAAACTCAGGTCAAAATTTGACTCAAAGCCCAGCTCTTCCACAACCTCCTTCCTCTGGTCAGCCAAACAATTCAACCAACTCGACAGCATCAAGAAATCAGCACAACAATAGTAGTAGTCATCATCATCACCACCATCATCATCACAATAACAGTCATTACAACCACCATCAACATCACCACGTTCACAGGCACACCCACCATCACCTCGTCCACTCTTCGACTTCTGGAGAACCTCAGTCAGAAGACACGACGGAGGGAGACTCTTCTGCTCATCCCAGTGGCCCTCCGTTGCCCATAGCCTCGCATGCTATTCAAGACTACTTGGACCAGTTCTACAAGGACTTCCCACAATGCAAGGACTTCATTACAGACCTTTGTCACTCATCTTCCACCACCACCACCCCGACAACGTTGACCATGACTTCTTCTATCGACCAGGAAGAAGCTACCCTAGCCATAGATAACGTCGAAACGAAGGAGAGCACTCAACAAACTCATTTGTATGACAATAGTCCTGCTACGGAACCTGAAATCGGGAGCTTGTCCAATTCATCTACACATTCACTACAGTATTCATCTCTTGAGTCTGAGAGTCCTGATGAACTTCCCACGACGACGGCCACTAAACCAGGAGAAGACACTAGCAACACGCAGCACACAATCGAAGGACAAGAAGACGAAAAAGACTTGGTATTCAATTCTACTTCAGACGATGAGGGTCCAAGCACCTCGTGTTTGTTGACAGGAGAGGAACACGCCATCCTTAATGATGAGACTGACACGGTCACTAAGAACACGAATATAACAACAACCTTTCGCTTAGAAGAGACTGAAGGAGATCGCTGTGATCTTGGGGACGAACCCATTCCTCCTCCACTTCCTTCTAGACCGACGACTCTCGACATTTCCACTACTGAAGTTCGCAAGTCTTTCAACTTCGAAGAAGAAGCAGGCGTACCTACTCCTTTGGTCGAGAAGACCAAACGTGATCAAGACGATGGACTGATAGAAGATCCTCAGTCTGCGTCGCACAGTTCTAGTTCAAGCAGAGATTCTGGTTTGAGTAGCATGGCTGAGAAGCAGACAACCTCGGAACCTTCGTCCAACTCTCAAACCTCAACTGCTCTTAACTTTGACATTGCTAATTCTGAGCCAATAACTCAGGAGTCGAATGAACAAACTACACCGTCACGGAATTCAAGTGATGACATTACTACTCCTGGAAGTCATCTCTATCAGCTTACAACTGTCGTTATGAATGCAAACAGAGTTCGACCACCTCCTCCAAATGCTTCAGTCATGATGACTCAGTCGCAAGAAATGTGCTCGGGAAGTTGTTGTAACTCCGATTGCAGTGCTTCGTTAGGGTAAATTGAAAAACATATGTATCAAATAAAATTATAGCAGTTGAACCAGAGTGAGTAACTGAGTTTGAATTGATTATTTATAGCGGAGAAAGTACCTGCGAAACATCGTCTTTCGATTCAGAATGTCAAGATGACATGGAAATCGCTTTGGCTATGCAAGCTGCTGAAATCGCATCAAGGAATGAAGTTCGAGCTCGATTCAAGTAAGTGTATTATAGCGGTTGATAAGACTCTTGGAATTATTAAGAAATAAAATAATTGGATTCTATTGCAGAAGCAGTGCCGACCTTATCCACCGCTTATTTATTTGTATTTCTGGAGTGGCAGATCAACTACAGACTAACTATGCAGCTGACCTGAGGTCCACCCTCAAGTGTGTCTTTGCCATCAACGCCATTCCATCTGAATACGAAATAGGAGATGAGTCTGGAAGTTTGGAAGACGACGTCCGGAGTGGTAGTGGCAGTTATGGAGAAACAGGAGTCGACTTAACTCCTGAGCCTTCCATTAACGAAGAACACACGACTTCCACCGAAACTGACTTCCACAATCTGTCATCCAGTGAGGGACACAATCATCATCACAATCATCACCCCTTACACTCTTCTGACTCAGGAGGAGAACATTCCTCAGTCGAAGTCATCACCCCACCCACTTGGGTTCCAGATGAACTTGCCCCTCAGTGTATGGCTTGCTCTGCTTCCTTCACTGTAGTGAGGCGTCGTCATCATTGTCGCAATTGTGGCAAGGTATGTATCTTATAATCTTATCTTCTTTAGTTTTATTGAACTTACGTCATTGTTACATTTCATATATTTCTCTCCAGGTATTCTGTGGAAAATGCAGTGGAAATTCAGTTCCTTTGCCTAGATACGGCCATTTGAAGCCAGTCAGAGTTTGCAATCGCTGTTTTATGTACAGCGTGACTCCTTTTACTCTTCCAACTCCAAATTCTTGAGCGAAGACATCCCAGACTCAAACGCTTAACCTGTTGTCTACTAAACCTTCTGCGGCTTCAATCTGAAGGATGACGAAATTTCCAAAACCTCAAAAAAATCGACTATTCACTCAATACTTCACTACGAGCGAAATATAAAATGTCTCGATCTTTCGTACCTTAATTACTCTTAAGCTTCGTGTATTGAATGTGAATATTTTGTGACTTTTTCATTTCGTCCGTTTTTTACTCTTCGTTGGGTTGTGAGATTTTTTCACATTTACGTTACATCCACACACATACCAACAACAATCAATGTGATTATTCTTTCTAAACTCTACTACACAGTGTGATTATGACTTAATTATACATTAATTTGCAAGATTTATAAACAATGGTAATATGACGACATACAATCAATTCAGATTATCAATATTTATGTATTATAACAAGAATATGATACAGATTTGGAATGTAAGAAAACGTTTCAAGGCTTCAACTGGTCAAGTTGCTATACATGCGATTGTTGCGATACTCTCCGTTTTGGTTTGCAATATGAATACATTTTTAATTACAAATACATACGATGAATTAGTAGCATGTGCCGTACTGAGAAGATGTTTTCGGAAATCGAAATATATTGTGTAACGAGGGCCTAGTCTTTAAGAAATTTTAATAGTGACTTATTGAGTGGAGGAAATATCTGCTCTAATATACTTTATTAATAATTAATTGCACACGCCAGAAAGAGTTATATTTCATTGCTATTCCTCAAAAATATATATAAATATATTATAACTATATACTGTGCATATATATTGACTTCAAAATAACCCACACCTCTACAAATCAAGTGGGAATCTAATCATCATTAGGTTTGTGAATTAATGTCATTCTATTTGTAATAAATAAGCTAACAGGTATTTCTGTAAGTCGCAATCCTAAATGTGTTGTAAAATAGAGTGGAGAGTTTTGTGCTAATCTGCTACAAATTTACTCTCGGAATAAAATGATCGTTAATGCCAACTACTGTTAAATACCCTATGATTTCATCCATACCACAATTCATTCCTGATCAAAGGCAATGGATTTTTCTGGGCTATTATTAATTCTCATGTATATTCTCATCCTCACAGTTAAAATATAATCAGTTCATCTGATCTTTCATCTTGTCTTCAAAATTAGATGCTAGGCTCACCGATTGATTGTTACATTCATCAACTTTGATCAGATGGAATTAATTGAACTTAACAAACTTGGTTTTAAGAAATTTTTACATTTTGATTTTATTCGCTTAATAAAATGTGTTTTTTGAGGCAAATAATTTTGGTAATTTACAAAAAGTAGAAATTTCTGTAATAATATGGTTATTATTATGACTTGTGATCCATCTTTTGCGTGAATTGAGCTAATCTTTAGAACTATATGGCTCATTACATTTCTGCTGTGCTCAAAAGGGCCTGTCGGAAACATTCATGTACTTCAAAAGAATCAAGTGTTTTATCAACATGAATCAGTCGTTTTATTATACGAAAATGTGAAGATTTTAATGTTGAAAATTACACCATGTAATAATAATGCCAGGGGAGCATGATTGCGTATTTTAACTCTCAGATATTTTTCTTAAGTTTTGGTTTTTTCAGAAGTTTCTTCTTTGTCTATGTAGGTGTTTCATCTTAATGTACACGGTTCTAAATTCTACTTATGTTGCGATAGTTCACAGCTTTATATTAATCGACGTGCTGACTTTGGAAAGCACTTTTGTCATATAATTCATAAATAGCAGTTGAGAAATCTTCCAACTTTCGTTGTATATGCCTCAACATATAACTAACACCGAGCTAGTTAAATTGATTAAAGTATACATCATTTGTAAGGAAACAGATTGAGATGCAGATTTTCGTAACTTTGCTCAATAGTTGGACATAAGGTAAGTTTTGCATTTATATGTGAATGAACACAATGAAACTGATAGTGGACAATACAGAAAGGAAGAAATATAGAAAGAAAGCAAAGTTTTTGGTATTAGTGGAAAAAGAGTAAAAATTACTTAATAAGGATGTGTGATAGAATTCATCTTACAAAAGATCCGAAGTTTCCTAATCTGTCTTTATAGCCATCTGTCCGACGAAATGTAATGAAAGCTCGTTGTATTGTGAATGACTTATTCGCATGCTGATTTCTTATCTTTCCCGAATATTCTTTTGTTGCTTACATACATGCATGTTGTCTGCGCTCTGTACCAAACTATTGATTTCGACGAGTCTAAAGTTTGTCAAACAAGTATTACCGTTGTATTGTGTAGAATTCTTTTCTTCTTTCTTGTTGCTACCGTCTGTCTCAAAACCTGCGATTTGTTTTGTCTAATCGATACACAATTACAATTTTCAAAGCAACCACGTTTCCTGCTAAAGTCATTTGTTAATAATAGTTTGGCATGCTATTCATTCGTTGTTGCTGTTGTTGTTCCTCTGGATTTCTTTCATAATCTTTTGTAATCACTTGGATATGGAAGAATTTTTCACTCACAGTGGATATTATTTCATGATCGAAGCACAATAATTGCATTATTTGTGAACCGGAATTCCTGAATTACGACGGGATATGAATTATGTTAGCTGACCTAACTGAACGGCAGAATCAGTAGCTAATGAAAGATGAGTAAATGATGTTCAAGAAATATTCCTTAATTGGTAATTACATCTTTGAATGAAATAATTATTGATTTTTGCGTGTTAATTTTGTTGAACTGGAGATAAGTGAGTGTAGATGAAAGTGTGCAACTGCGAATCAAGGGAGAGCTGAGTACTTTTCATAAACTTCCATGAGAATATCCATACAGTCTACAAGCGCATCTGGTTTTTAAATTTTCGATTAAAGGCTTGATGGATTAAGAATTGAGAATGAGAGAGCTGCGCCCATAAGATGATTGAGTTAAAATTGAATTTAATTTTGAATAGTTTTGTATTAAAGTACAGGGAGGAACTGGGGAATGTCGTAATGAAGTTAGGATGTTAGTTAGGAAGTGCAAGGAACATAAAAAAGGAAGCATAAGCGTAGGAAGAAGACCTTGAAAGTTGAGTGTTAGTTTTCAGTAATAAAAAGGATGGATGCATTTGAAGGGTTTCATTTTGGAGAGAATATAATTCGTGTGGTAGAAGAACAGAGAGTTGTTTGTTAGTTCGTGCAAAAAACGAAGACCAAGTATAGCTGAAGAATAACACGGAGGAGGGTGAGGAATACGCAGAAGAAAAAAGGTATATAGATAGACAACCTCAGGATTGCATTTAAGATGCGTGTGTGCGTGGATTAAAAGTCTTGTGAGTTGGCCACAAGTGATCTTCCGTTGCAGAGATGGGCTACGGAGAAGAAGTTAACCCTTTTCCTAAAGCTAAAGAAAAGTAATAAAAAAGTTGTACACATAAAATTTCTTTGTGCTTGTTGCATCCGAGAGAGCTATAAACTGGTGAATGTGTATATATATGCTGTACTGTATACATTATACACAGAGATAGATATATTAATGTCTATGGATGCTTGCTTTGAATGCAAAGTGATTTTGGATGTGGATAGGAGCAGTGGAAAATGAAAAAACTTGCAGGGTAGTTAATAGTTTGTTAGTGAGAGTGTAATAATGCTTAACTCACGCTGCATCTGCTTATAGAGTTGTGTAAGAATGATGTGGAGAAGAAGGGTTAGATTTTGGACGAGATACAATGTATGTATTTATCATCAGAGGTAGGTAGAGAGAAGGTAGATTGTTAAAAAAGCGAACAGACTTTGTGCGTAAACCTTTTCTAGGCTTTTTTTATTGGAGAGAGTCGGATGCAACATCAGCAACGTGCATGGTCAAGGAAATATGCAAGGAGAGTCAGAAGACCTGTATATATATACGTATATGTGCGTGTTTAAAGCATATATTATGTAGTGTGTGTACGCAGAAGGGAATGTAGAAAGCATTAAAGCAACTTTTTAGGATATTACGCAACGCCCTCAGGTTTATGAGTAGAAGAATATTAAAGGTAAGTATACGCACAACGGAATTCATGTGGATACTGGATGGAGTGATTTGCTATAACCTCTCACTCGTTGTCGTTAGTCAGCTCGGCCCAATTTATTAACTTTTTTCCCTGTTCCCTTAACCCTTTTTGAGTTTTAATTTCTGACGTGACTAGGTAAGGAGCCCAAATGAAAAAGCTAAAATGAGCTGCGGCTATGAGTGCAATTAAACTCACAGTAAAACTACAGAGTGGAATGTTGAATAAAATGTGATATGATTTAGAGTGACTTATGACTTAATGTGATGTATGTGTGTGTGTGCATGTGCACTGTAGACGAATTGTGTGTAAGTTTGCTTATCAATATTATGGGGAACTTAATGATAACAGGAATATGGTCTTAGATAGAAGAAACAGATTGAGTCAGCATTACGCTTTGTGAATGTTATGCAGGCTGCAAAAGTTTTATTAGGCTAATGTAAAATTACACATGTATATTGCAGGATGTTCCTTGTTGAGTGATAACACAGGAAATGTACAGTTTGTGACAAACTAAGACTGTCTCTTTAAACATGCATCTATCTGACTGCATTGTTGAATAGATGCAGTAAACGCACTTTTTATTTGGGCGACTCCTATTCAAATGAGTGAATGTTGACTGTGGAGAACATTTATATCTATAAACTTTCATAGGCAGCGAAGGAATATATTATATCCCACAGCAGCGCAGTTGAAAAGAGAAGCAAATTATACAAAAGAGTAGCGTAAATTCATTCATTCTTTTGGTTCACGATTCATGACAAATGGGACACAGCATAAAATGCAGATTCATTGACTACGGAGATTCAATTTGATTCGTGAATTATTGAGAAGGAGTATTTCACATGTACGCGATACATTGAGGATGAATTGGTAAGGACAGGTTAATTAGTACAGGTGAAATTGGATAGTGAAGTGACAGATGATGACAGAAGACTATCAAAGACTGGGTTTTGATTTGAAGGTCATTTCATAGAAGGGGGAAGCAGAAGAGGAACAAGTGAGGAGATTATATTCCTGTTCGTCTGGTGAATAGATTTCGAAATAAATGTTTCTCGGCTGGATTTGATGAGGAAATGTATCTGTAAAGAAAGGGTAATGGGAAACGGAGGATTTAAGATTTGAAGTCAGGAAGATACACAGAAAAGAAAGAAGAAGGGGAGGAGGGCGAAAATATGTTGGCCAAGTTGTGTCTGACTGCACACACACATTGTGTGTGCGTATCAACGATCAACCTGTACAATTTTAGTTTGGATTTCAAGACAAAAAATGCATCACGAGAATGTTGGATTATGCCACGGTTGAAATTGCGTTGGTTCAAAATATTTCCCTTGTGTGTGTGCGTATGTGCTTTCTGGTCAGAATTAAAGACGTGGAGAGATTATTGCGTGGCTTGTTTTTTATTACGTGAGTTTTGATGATAGTGAGGCTGTATTGTGTGGAGTGCGTAACTAAAGGTAGAATTTAAATTAAGAAACATTTTTGGAGATATACGTATATATGTACTATGCATCTATGCATGTAGCTTTGAATATTAGATGCGTGTGTGTGTGTGTTGAATCGTTTGATATTAACTTTCCTCGCGAAGGGTCTGTGTTGAGGGAAGGAGAAGGGTGCGTTTGAATGTTAAGTTGTGTTTGAGAAACGAGTTTTTGCTAAGATTTCCTTGTGAAGATGGAGAGACAGGTAGACTTTGTAAGTTGCATCTGGTTTTTTATGAAGAAAGAAGGGGAGGTTGCGGGGGGACTTGACCAACTTTGTGATAAACATGGAGAGCTGCAGAGAGTAGTGCAAGAAAGTCTCCCCTCGTTTCTTTTTCATCATCATGAATTTTATTGAACATTCAGCAGGTTAAATTGTTGAAGGGATTGGGTTTTGGAACAGGTTCCTTGTTAAAAGAAGGATTGTATATGTGTGTGTGTATATGTTTGATCTAGGTTTCTGGAGAATGTCTCACATCTATATCTATAATTGGCCAGGTTTGTTTGTTTGTTTGTATGTCCGTCCGTCCGGATTTGAAAAGCCCTCTAACATGAACACACATTATTGGGGTTACGTGAGATTTTTC
>Ga0194135_10000702_pt1 | contig 19709 bp, 24 predicted proteins | sample LitLau_LLRF_2013_FD_134024 | JGI IMG/M metagenome (GOLD analysis project Ga0194135, IMG submission 134024) | Freshwater sediment microbial communities in response to fracking from North America - Little Laurel Run_MetaG_LLRF_2013 (version 2) | ecosystem: Environmental > Aquatic > Freshwater >...
CCCATTCCCCACACTGTTTAAGTGTATTAAATCTACTGTTGTAAACCGTGTTGGATATTTTATGCATAAAGTCCTTATAATTACTAGCCATTCATTCTTCTGCTCCTCGGATGTGAACTGCAATCAGCTACAATATTCTTCAATGAGACCATTTTCGATATAAATTCCTATACACTGTACAACTGAAGTTATATAATATGTGGTAGCAATAAAATCCGTTGTCCCAAAGGTCCCAAAACCTTGTTAAATTGGGTGTACACATGTACACACTCAGATTACAGAATATAGAACTGAATTTTACAGTTGGATGTCCGCCAGTAATAATATATATGCATCTATATATGTATAATACTGAGCATAGGAGGTTTAGGATTACATTTCTTTAATACACCATCCACACCACTAGTCCTTATATATATCGATCATTATTAGTCATCGTGTGTAATGCAAGATAATATTCTCACATTCAATTTTATCCTGCTCACAGAAACTCAATCAGCATATTCTTCGATTAACTGAAATTGGAGTAGAGTGCATTTTGCGATTTTAATGGTGAACTGCACATTATACACTTATACACACATACACACAATCTCCTATCGCACTTTTTAATGATCTAGCTCTAATTTAATGCAAATGAGACACCACCACCAACTTACAAGGTCGCCAACTAGGAATTCGTTATTTAATCTCTTCGTCTCCTCACCATGTTAATTCGAATTAAATGATTATGTCTGTCTATGTATTATACGGTTGGATGGTACTTTTCTATTGCTTAATATTCACTTGGATAACAATCACAGCAGACTACCTTCACCTGACTTATATAGTACGTAAATCCCTATCACACACGATTTTATATGGAGAACACTTTCAACTAACACACAAAAAGATTCCTGCTCTCTCGTTCCACAGGTATACTGCAATAATGGTACAAAAAGACGTACAAAAAATCCTTCATATTTACTTTCTTACTAATGACTAGTAACGAGTCCAGCTACATTCTTATATTCGAGCACAACTAGAAAAAGCTTTATATTATATCGATCCTTCTAACTCAATCACCAAAACTCACATGTCCTGCTCTTCTTTGGTGTTGGTCAAATTCCTCGTTTAGTCTTCCACACAAACTTATTCAGTTCTTTTTCTACAAATACAAACCTACTTAATTTCTTCATCCACAATAAGACTTTCGTTTGTTTCCTGCACTTCCAGTAGAAGAAATGCAGTCAAGGACTTACCTCGACTTATTTCGGAGAGCCACCAGCTCGTCTCAGCCGTGGAGGAGATTAGTCTCATACCAAGTGAGTGAACATTTTGCGCAAAATGTTTGTATGGTTGTCTTATTCACTCTTTTTCATCAGTATATTCTGTAATGTATATCTTCGAGTCTCAAAGTATGTTTGGTGGAGTCAGTGGAGTGTGTACGTGTGTGTCTGCTTTCTCCGCCTGCCAGATGAGTACTGACACTATACGAGAGTGCTTTCTTCACTTTCTCCACGTTCTACTTCATCACCACCACCACCACCACCTCCTATCCGCCATTCCTAGTTGCATAACATCAGGCAATCACACTCTTGGGTGAATCGGGGAAGGAAGTAGTGTCGCTTTATTAATCCTATAATTGGGATGAATCACTCACTTTATATATGTCTATCTGAAATTATGCTAACTAAGCTTCACTTGGGAAAAGCATAATATTGAAGAATGGCTGTAAGATTAGTATTGCACGCTCTATCTCCGATTTCATGTAAAGCAGCATAACATTTCATTCGTGGAATGCAGGATATGGAGGAGTGAGCAAAGGAAGGAAACTTAATCTCTTTATGCATGCGAATTACTAAGTGTTGTACCCTGTATATAGTGTACACATATAGTGTACACATATATACCTATACACATTTTGTGCTATATCGTAGATATTGTATAGCCTACGAAGTCAATATGGAATGGATGTATGTAAATGAAGTAGCATAGAGTCGCACAGTGATTAAGGTTTTGCATAAAGATGTGCTCCTGGGGTTATTTTTAGCGAACGCCTGACTTAATTAAAATTGTCAAATGAATTTCATGAATATTTTAGTAGGAGGAAAGTCCAGTGGCAGGAGCAGCAGTGCGGAAATAGTTTCACTACTTACGTCTTCCAACTTTCCTCGGAACTTTTTAAAACTTTTCCGATGGAGTCGCATTATAACATTACTTTAAGCCGTATTGCAATTTGCTGTTTAGTTTGTCCAGGTACATTGGGGACTCTCGAGCATACACGAAACTCTCGAGTAGTACACAGACAGGACGTTAGGGAGGAAAGTTTTGACCGAGTCTCTTTTAAAATTCTATTAGAATTCAAGTTCATGCTGCTAACTACGTGACTCCATTATCGTCTTAAGAAACGCTTTGGTCATTACATTTTACTTGATTGCATTTTGTACGAAGAAGGAGCAGAAGGAAAGTTGTTCAATAGGAGATATAAAGGGCGGGTTAAAGTTCAGACTTCATGTATAGTGGAATGCAGAATTCATGGAGTTCTGGCATCCCGTTTAATTGGCAATTACCGTAGGAATTTTTGGACAAACAATTTCTGCTCAGTCCCCGGAGAATTGTTATATATGAACATGAGTTGAGAGCTGATTTGAGAGAGGCTTGTGTGTAATACTTTCGCAGGTCATTCCTGCTTCCCTAGAGGATAATGGAGCTACAGCCACTGCCCTTAAAGCATCTCCAGAAGTAAAAGAAAAAGATGTAACCACAAATATTTCTCAACGAAGACGAATGCTAGCCCAAAATAAGCCAGACCTACCTTTCTCCCACTTTCTCACGGATAAGTACGCAAGAGAACACAATTACCTCAGGATATCTGTCACAGAACGATGCAATCTCAGATGTAATTACGGGAGGAAATGAAATATAAATAACAATTTGCATATACGGAGATTTCATGAAATGATCCTCATCTGTGTGTCTATGTATTAGGTACGTACTGCATGCCTGAAGAAGGAGTACCACTAACTCCTTCCGGGAAACTGCTGTCTTCGCAAGAGGTTGTAAGAGTTGCAAAGATATTTGTGGATCAAGGAGTAGATAAGATAAGAATTACTGGAGGAGAACCGTTGCTTCGTGCAGACTTGCCCTCAATTATTCGTAAGATAAGCCCGTTCTCTCAGAGAAATACTACATGGTTAATGTAAGACACGCTACTAAAAGATGGTTTTGTGTGTAGATCAAATCACAGATCTGGGAAAGGTGAAATCGATAGGGATAACTACGAATGGAATTTTACTGGCAAGACTTTTGCCAGAACTCGTGGCAAGTGGGGTGACTGCAATAAACGTGAGTTTGGACACTTTACAGCCCAAGAGGTTTGAGAAGATATCTAGACGTCCGCCGTCAGCGTGGTTTAAAGTGTGGAAGGGAATCGAGGCTGCATTACTAATGGGCTACAATCCGCTCAAGATCAATTGTGTCGTGCAAGGTGGAGTGAATGACGATGAGATTTGTGACTTCGTGGAGCTAACGAAGGAGAGAGAGCTGGATGTACGCTTTATTGAGTACATGCCTTTCTCCGGCAATAAATGGGACCAGGAAAGAATGCTTTCGTACAAGGATATGGTGCACAGGATACGGGAGAAGTTTCCTGATTTCCACAAGTTGGATGATCCACTAAATCATACAGCGAAGGTAGGAATTCGCTAGAGAAAGCAATAAGCACGAGTTTGGATTCAGCTCTTTTAGTTTCATGTCCTTGTGTTTGTGCGTATCCTGCAGGCTTACAAGATACCAGGATACAGAGGACAAGTTGGCTTTATTACGTCTATGTCTGATCATTTCTGTGGAGGATGTAATCGGCTCAGAATTACAGCCGATGGAAATCTCAAAGTTTGTCTTTTTGGAAACGCAGAAGTGTCCCTAAGGTATATGCGTCCTTTTTTAAACAAAGAGAATAAGCTTGAAGACAATTTATTTCGTGTAACTTTCTTTCTATGAAGTTGTGAATTTCGCAAAATATGTATTCTGTATTCTTTGTATATGTCCTTTCTGTATATGCTGAATGTATTCTTTTTATCCGAAAACTTTGTTGCTGGTTATTTAAATTGAGTTGAAATTATCCAGGGACGCGATGAGGAATGGTGCAACTGAAGAGGAACTGCTGAATCTCATAGGACAAGCGGTACAAAGAAAACACCCTAAGCATGCTGGTAAAGAGAGAATCATGTTCACACTGAATTACAATTTCCATTCACGTGTCCTGCAAAGTAATCACGTATTCTAAGAGTTGTAAGATGAGTGTGGGTTAACTTACAGGAATGATGAATCTGTCTAAGATGGAAAATCGTCCGATGATACTTATTGGTGGGTAATATGTACGTTGATGGACTAGTGGATTTCCCATAATAAATCACAATGAAGAGGTTTCGTCTTCTTCTCATGATTGCTTGACTTTCTCTTGTTACACAGACAGGAGCCAACTTTCTCCTCAAACCCCGTTGGCTAAAACTTCACACGAAACTACTTCATTAGTTGGAAGAGACTACTTGAACACTCTTTCTCTAACCAAACGTGATGGAGTGTCATACAGAAACTACTCCACAAAGACTACGGACCCACCTGAAATTCATACCAACCCTAGTACAACAGCCACTGCTTCAAATAGTGACTTAAGTCATGTGGATGCACAAGGGAAGCTCCAAATGGTAGATGTGAGTTATAAAAACGTGACTATCAGAGAAGCCATCGCTCAAGCTGTGGTGACGTTAAGCCCTGAAGCATTTCATGCGGTTCTGAAGAACCAATTGAAGAAAGGGGATGTAACCACTGTTGCCCAAATTGCTGGAATTTTGGGAGCAAAGCAAACTTCCAGTCTAATTCCACTATGTCACCCTTTGCCTCTCTCTAAAGTGGATGTTAAACTTGTGTTGGAACATGAATTCAGGAGAATACGAATCACGACTATGGCTAAGACTGCATCCACCACTGGCGTCGAAATGGAAGCCTTGACTGCTGCATCGATAGCGGCATTGACTATTTACGACATGTGTAAATCTATTGACCACCATATTGTCATAACAGATATTAGGTTACTAAAAAAGACTGGAGGTAAATCGGATTTTGCCGAATCTTCAAATTTAATCAATATAAAAGACTGATCATTATTTTAATGACCACAATCTCGTTACAAATAAATATTCTTTTGTATAAACTTGTCTGCTTATTGTTATTTTCGAAAACTGAAAGTCTACTTTTTTATCTCAATTTTTTGAACAGTCATTGAGAGGCATCATAATATTCTAAAAAACTCGAGTATTTCTGAATTAATACTACTAAGGCTAATTCTACAACATGTACTTAATTCCCGCTTACAGGTTTAACCGAAAATTTACTAATTAATCTCAATTAAAAAAAGAAAGCAATCACTGTGAGATATAATGAAGTCCTAAAAAACTCGAGTGCATCTAAATTACTAGGGTAGTCCAATAACATGTACTTAGTTTCTACTCTAACTTCAACGAAAATCAATGATTCAGTCTTCAACAAGCTAATATCTGGATGGTTGACCCATCATTGGTCCCGGGCCTCCTGGCGGAGGGGGTAGCATCATCCCCAAACCTGGCTGATTTCCTGGCATCATCGAACTTCCTCCAATCATTTGCCGCGATGATACAGGTAAACCATGACTCTGTTGTCCGGTAGACTTAAGTTGCGGCGCATTAGGGTCATCAAAAACTCGAACAGATAATGATGCTCTGGGACCAGTAGACCATACTCGGCCTTCAAAATCCACAAGTGATGTATCCACCACTACATTGATTAAGCCACCAGGAACAACGAGAAGTAGGAACTTTGCTTGAAAATAATCCCGTTTTGGAACAACTTCTACCACCATTGTTGTTGGCTCAGGGTTTATCTAAAATACCCAAAGAAACATGAGTCAGGGTGCACGAAAGTGCTACTACAAGCCTTAAATACCTTCAGATGTTCCATCATAGCTAAGGTGCGCGGATTGGGTATAGGGGTTGAAATTACGGTTAACTTTACTGCCTTAGGTTTTCTAAATACAGCTCGTGTTGCTCTGTGTTTACTAGCACATATATCTGGATCAGACTTGTTAGTGTTCTGTTGCGTTACTCCCTCTACTTTCAACAAAAAGTTGTTTCCGTGAAGGACGCTAACACTTTCTCCTGGAATCCGAGGTTGAGGAGAAACCGCAATCTGTGTCCATACCATAATAATTATTCGTAATTAAGAATACGCACCAAATCATACATAAAGTAGTACTTAAATTATACAATGAGCCACAAAAAGTCAAAGTTTTAAGCATACCTTTGTTCTGGTGATTTGGAGTGTTTGAAAGAAGAATCTTGGGTATGGTATTGGAGTTTGAATTAAAATTTTAGCGGCTTCTCTCAGACAATCGACTTGCTGCAAGGTGATAATTTAACAATTAAATCAAAATTCAAACTTATTTAACTCCTAATCTTCTGCTGGTAAGGATAATGCGATGACTTACATGAAAAGACAACAGAGCTTGGGAAGGTACGGTTTTAATTTCTTGTAGCTTTTCTGACGCTTTTCTGCACGCAATAATTAATGACCATGTATTTCCACATTCTGCGTACTTTATGTCATTAAAATAAGTTGCTGCTTGATCGTTGTCATTTGTAAACGAGGGGTGGTCTTTTGAAACAACCAATTTTTCTATAGATCGAGCTATTAATCGACACATCTGCTGCAATCTAAAGTAAGATTTGACACAATGTTAACTAGCGTTGATAAATTACTTAACTTTTCAGCTTACGTTTGAATGTTTAGAAGGGAATCATCATCCGCATCAAATGCTGTTTGATACAGGCGACCATACATTTCACTTATGTTTTGAAAGGTGACTACTGACTTTCTCAGCTATAAATATAGTAAATGTTGAAAAAACTAAGCTTCTCATAACTAAAAATGAATAGGTTAAAAATTAACCTGTGTAATAATTCGTCCTGACTTCAAAAGCTCATCTCGCATGTTAATAGCGATTGATTGAGCAATAGCTGGCGGAGGAGAATGCTGCAAAGCGTTGCATGATATCAAAAAATTTGAAAAAGCTACCAGCATTTCTGAACGAATTTTTACAAATTCTGTCTGGAAAGTTAAAAGCATAGTATTGGAGCTCGCTGCCTAAAAACACACAAGTACAAAGTGAATATGAACCAAATACATTGAGAGAAGATAGTAAAAACTAAAAAGTATGGTCAATGGTGGTACCTTTAAGGAGACAACACTTTGTATATAAAGATTGCTGGCCGAACTTAATTGCTGTATGATTTCTGAAGACTGGTCTGACTCTGACATCAATTTCTCAGCTTTTGCAATGCCGTATAAACTTGACAGCCAAAAGTTGAAACTCTCCGATGATACTGCGGATGCCATTTCACTCAATGCTGTCACCGCTAATTCAGGTTGACCATATCTGTCAAAATAAGTAAATGGCAATCAAGCCCAGAGAAATATAGCCACAGTATTTTCCGATAATCGAATAAGTTAGAATTACCTCAACGAATTTCTTGCCAAACGGTAGGCCAGCCACATGTTAGATATATTTAAAACTGAGTTTAAAACTGCCATGGCTTTCGGAGAAATCTCGAAGCCCTGGTGTGATTGAAAAATGACAGCAACAAGTGTCGCCTATACAAATCAAAGGAGGTTATAAAACAACTGCTAAAATGTTTCGAAACTCAAATTATTCTGATTTCTGAGATTACCACAGTATCGCCTTCTGCATTGATTGTATTAGCGCCCATCTTCTTCAATATGTTTACCAAATCCAGGACGATTGCTTGAATGGAATCTTGCCTGTTGCTCCCGACTGCTCCAATACCCTGGCTGATCAGATTTCTGATTCTAGCTAAAGAATAACAGGCAAAATATTTTAGTTACTCACAACTTTTACTAACAACAATACTAACCATAGAGAACAAATGCAAGTAAAATCACCAGAAACTTGAGGAATTCTGAAAAGCCTTAGTAGGAGGCCTGTATACCAATCGCATTTTGACGGATCTGCTTTGCACAACATCACTCCGTAATGCAGACATTTTTCTAGATCTTTGTATAACTCTACTTTGAAGCTTTCATCTGCACCGTCCAAATCTTGCGAGCACAATGATGTCAAAAGAGACTCTACTCCTGTGCAGGCCATTTCTATTAAACTCTTTCCAGAAGGTAAAGAACACTTTTCATCCTTCCTGCAATTGATAAATTGAGCTGCGCGTAATGTTACTTGTTATATAAAACGAATTTCACTCTTACCAGTTAATAGCTATACAAGTAGCTATTTGTATGGATTTAAGTGCAATGGACATATTTGTCGAATGAATTGTTTTTTCCAGGAGCCGCCACAAAGGAGAATCTAATTAGTGCATAAATGCTAATAAAAATTCATCACATGACTCTTAATTGAAAAATTGGTTGAAAGATATAGTATCATACTTCCAGATCGAATAAAAATCAAAATAGCCGATGAAGAGGTCACACTATTAATGGCATCGAGAGTAGCGTGGTCTATTTCTGCATCAATAGGAGAGGAATTAGCCGTATCCTGTTCATTATCAATTTCCATTTTTTCTTCAATAATCCAGTCGTTTCTTTGCAAAATGGATTTAATGAGGACATCAATATGTTCAGACTCCCATAAATGCCCTCCCTTTTCTCCTAAGTACTTCAAGTCCTTGAGTACGCTAAGCTTTACTTGAACTCGAGAATCTCTTAAGTATTGCAAAAGAAACGTCACTTGTTCTGTAAGATCTGAAATCGTGGCTGCTGCTAGTTGGGTTAATGTATGTTGTGTCGTAATCACAAATTGTTGAGACGGATAATTCACAAGTAAATCTTGGCAAAGCTTTCGCACCTACATAAACCATTTTATGTTAAGAATTAATTAATGTTAAAGAAGACAGGCTATCAAAATTATTCAAAATAGCAAAGCTCACGATACCATTGAGGCAGTTGCGACATCATGATGCATATACTGAAAAATGGGTATCAATCTGAGTTTCATATCAAGGGGTGTTGATAATCTCTGTACCATTGTAGCTATTTTTGTGCACATGGTCGTTCCAAAAGTCCTATAAATTTAAGAAATACATAAGACTATATGGCAAATCTAATTTCAACAAATCTCTGAATTCTGGTACTTACTTTGACTTCTGTGCGAATGCAGATGCAGCACAAATAGCTGCAGACACTTCAACCCTATCGTGGGAATCTAATGCAGCTCTAATACTATGGTGGACTTTTTTATCTTCCGAAATGAGACCACAGAGACTTCCCAAGGTTCTAAGCGTAAGCGCCCGAGCAATCGGATCATTAGAAAGAATAACACTGAATATCCTTTTCACAAACTCATCCACATTCAAGATCTTGTCTAAATGTCGTTCACTTTGTTCACAAACTCTTAACACCCAAAGCCTCAAGAAATTAGTCCCGGTCCGGAAAACATCAGCCAATTTCAAAAAGGCCGAATTGATCAGAATTGGAAACGGGTAGCGTTCGAAGAGAGTCGGAAAACGAACAATGGCTTCAACTTGCTCCCCCAACTTGACAGATCTTAGTCCTAAATTCACAAATCCAACATTAGCATTCAGATATATTTTATTATTGATACCTTACGCTTACCTTTGTCCAACTCTGTCAAAGCAGTATTAGCGTCCAGTTCCGGTTCCCCAAAGCCGTACCCAGACTCCCCATATGCACTCCTCATTTTTTAAGCCTCCACAGAAACTTGATTTTTTAATTATGTTCAGATTGAGTCATTCTTTTAAAAATGCATTTTTCGGGCAAGCAAGTCTGAAAGAAAAGTGATTTTTAGGTGGAGCAAAGAATTTAGTGAAAAAACACCGAAAACTGTGAGGAGGATTTGAATTTGGCGGGGATGGCCCGCCGCGGGGCACTTTGAAACGGAAAAGTCACGTAGGCCAGGCACGTAGCCCAGGAGTGTGTGTGTGTGTGTAGCCTTTCCAAGAATTCCTCGCAAATCCAAAACAAACCCTCCTCGTCGTCGTCGATCCTGTTCCTATTTCCAGCAATCCGTCTCCGTCAAAAACTTTTCCAGCAAGAGCACTCGCGTGTTTTGTGGCCTGCAGGTCCCTCTTCATCCCTTCTTCTTGGTCGACATCCCTTAAATAATAACCTTGCCCAGTGTGTACATTAAAAAGATCTGACACTCTCTTACTTCTATAGTAGTGGCAGTGGGACTACGAGGGACTGGTTCTCCGACCTTTTTTACTGTCTTTGCTTCGCATTCTTGGCACTGGATTCTCGACTGGAAGATGAACAAATGGCTTGAATTGGGGTTATCGATTGTGTTGTGGATGTTGGTGGCCTTCTGTATCGACGTGTGCATTGCATTTCTCGAGTTAGCCTACGACTTCCTGGAGAATCACATCTTTGTTGATTCATCGTATGTCCTACATTTTCAAAAGTTTGATTCTTCCTCATTCTGAAACGTGGTCGTAATATTGTCAACGTGGATTCCTCTCCAACTCCCCCCTTTTAAATTGGTGGATTAAATTCAAGTTCAATTAGGCAGGGCCAGGTTTCTGGCTTGTTCTGGAAAATACTAAAATTACGAGCGAACACTCCCACCCCAATTAAGCTACAGGCATTTTGTGATTGAAGGTTGGATTTCTCGTGTTCAAGAAATGATTAGTAATGTTGATCGTAATGAACTTTCTCCACATCAACAGTCCCAGAGCATTTTATCTGAAGAATTAAGAGAGTATCGGTATTATCACAGTGAATGTGCCTTGTGTGGTCTTCTTCAGAAAGAACCTGAGGGTGGAGGTGGTGGTGAAGACGATGAGTCAAAGCAGTTCCAATTCTGTGGGAAGTGTCGCGTAGTCGTTTATTGTTCCAGGGACCATCAGATTTCTCACTGGAAAGTGCACAAGTCCTTTTGTAAAGCTAACGAGTGGAAAAGAGACAATCCAGCGGTGTCAGCGGCATCTGCTGCATGTTCGTACGTGAATTGTCGGTGCAGAAGTTGGATTCCGGAAAGTAACCTTCATGATAAGAGCATTTGTAAGTCTCCCGACGACGAGGAGATTCGACCCCCCTCAATGACATCGTCAAGTGCCACAATACCGTTCCAGCACAGAAATAACATGCAACCGATTTCAGGACAGACTCAACAACAAACAAAGTTGTGGATGCTTCAGGTTTGGCAACAGGTAATTTTGTGTATTCATTTTTTATTATTAGGAGAGGCAATCGCAGTTTGTGAACAGGCTCTGTGTAAAGTACTGTAAAGTGTATTGGTTGTGTTATCTCCGATTATCAGAGTGCAAGTGCACCACCACCACTTATCATGAATGATGATCACGAGCAAGGTTGGCTATCCTGGCAATAGATATCGAAGAAAATACTGCGAAGGCTACAGATTATATAATATCCAACATAATATACAACAAAGTTAGAATTGGTAATTGGCGATTTAAAAAGTTTTCAAAATGGTTTTGACTCTGTTACGACAGGTGATAGAGGACATGAACCGCTATGGCGTGTGTGTAGTCGACAATCTTCTTGGCGAAGCGAGAGGTGCTGCTGTTCTTCGGGAGGTCCAGTCGATGTACTCAAGTGGAGCGTTTCAAGATGGCCAATTAGTCAAAGGAAAAGACAACAGTCGAAGCAAGTCCATTAGGGGAGATAAAATTACGTGGGTGGATGGACGGGAACCTAATTGCAAGAATATCTCTGTGCTTATTAAACTGTTGGATAACATTGTGATGGGTGCAAACACCGTGACGAACAATGGAAAGTTAGGCTCTTATTGCATTAAGGAGAGATCAAAGGTAACGAATAATCTGACAATACTCATTCACGTATGAAACGGATGTAATGTAATACAGATATATGTAATATAAACATGTAAAGAATTAAAAGAGGTCATGCAATTGTCCGAAGTCGGGTAAGCATATTATGTGAGTTTAGACACGTACTCAGTTTCAGAGTCGATTCCGAGTCTTCCGTTAAATCGAGAGGCATCGAAGAAGGAATGGACTTCACCCGTTACCCTTCCGTCCATACATTAAGATTATATCTCAGAAAGCACATTAGGTCTTGTACACGTAATGCTAAAAAAGTACTTTATGTCGTAATCGTAATCATACTCATTGTCAGTTCATCACATCATCACCACTAATCTAAGCATCAAAATTTTTCGGCTTAGGAGACTTCTCATTAAATATTCCTTGTCACGCGTAGTAATTATTTTAGTGACATAATACGCCGTTTCGAAATCGTAAACTATATAGTTCCATCAATGTCTCAGTATTCAGTTCAGTGTGTATTTGTTTAACTTTTATTTTTGAATCTAGGCAATGGTAGCGTGCTATCCTGGGAGTGGAACACATTATGTGAAACATGTGGATAATCCAAATGATGACGGAAGATGCGTTACTGCAATATATTATCTCAACAAAGACTGGAATACTAGTGTAAGAGCAACCGCATCAATTTCATTTAGAATGGAAGTTCTCCTTGATATGTAAGTGTTTAAAGTTCTGATTCTAATATTTTTAAATCTGAATCTTGCAGGAAAATGGAGGTCTGTTAAGAATCTTTCCAGAAGGATGGGCTCATCAAGTGGCTGATATAGAACCATTATTTGACCGGGTGATATTTTTCTGGTCCGACAGAAGAAACCCTCATGAAGTCCAACCTGCTTTTAAAACGAGGTAGGTAAATTACATTAACAGCTGTAGATTTATACGTGTTACAGAAACTTTGAATTTTGATGTGTTTGTAGGTATGCTATTACCCTATGGTACTTTGATTCAAATGCAAAAGAGCGAGCCAGAATTACTACAGAAAGGGAAAGCAATAAACTTCCTGCTTTACAACCTGTGAGCTGAAAATGAGGAGGGAGGATATCCAGTGTGTTAAATTGCCTTTTCATCGCTAACTCAGTCATCCACATATTGTATAAGAATTTTAAGATTACTACTATGTACATAATACGTACTTAAATTTAGTATCGTCGTCGGAAAAGCGAATAGTGTACAGGAGTGCATCTCTCACTCGTAATTTCACACCTTTACTTTTTCTTGACCTGTTTTGACTGCATGGTTAGAGATATTTTCCTACAATTTGTCTTCTTAGATGATTATTCGTTCATCCCTAAATAATAATATGTGTAATTCAACAAATTCGTTAATTAATCAGGTATAGTTGTATTTACTTCGCCAAAACGTCCAGGACCATCATTAAGCCCAAATTTAAAGGTATCCTTAGTATTTAAAGGTATTTAAAGGTCATTATCATGTAATGTTTTCAAAATGATTTAGGTCTTGCTGAAACAATAATCTCACATTTTGATTGAAAATTCCATTGATCTGCTTATTAAAGATATGAAGTGTGTCCTATCATAACGTTATTTTATTTTAAAAGCCATCTCAGAGACAGACAAAGACACACATGGTTCAAGAAACATTGATTTCTATAGACCAGATTCGAATCAGCTTAAACGTATAAAGTTTATTTCAATCGAATGTTCGTTTGTGACCTGATGTATATTAATTTTATCCCTATTTATAAATACAACATGAGCCGTCGCTACAATCTTAACGAAGTCCTAATTCCTAACTTCCACCTAAGATAACTTGTATTACTATTTGTGTACTATATTAATTAATTATAGTCCCTTGGTAGCCTGCAAAAGTCGTACGAAGTTAAGCCATATATAGCATCTATTCATGTATACTTATTGATGCTTCAATAAGTCTAAATTATATCCTACCACCTGCACCAGCAGTGTACTATACCCATAAGTATGAATATATTCCTTAATTATATATCATTATTATGCTAGTTAAAACCTTTGAATAAATGAACAAAATGCATACAATACACTCACAAGTAGTCACAAGTCTCCTTGTCTATTTTGCATATCACGATCTGACGACTCGTCTAAACTGCTCTAAACGACAATGCTAATACGACAATGCTAATGCGTCGTTTGAATGCGAGTGTGTGTGTTGAGATAGGCAATAGCGAGTGTGTGTTGAGATACGCATAGAGAGCGAGAGAGAGCCAGGGACGTTGTCCGTTGGACTCGCGGCTTCTGAGACCAACGATCACATCTCCTTTCTTCACTCCATCCCAGTCACTCGCCAACGATCACTCAACCGGTGTAGTACACATCCGCTAATCAAGTCCTTACTTATCAGAATCACGTTTTCAACAATTAAATTTTAAGTTTTAATCCTTATTTATATACTAAGCAATCCTACAATCATCATGTCTATGGATAGGATTCGCAATTTTAAAAACTTCGGGAAGGATAATGACGTAAGTGGAACTTCTTTTTGTGCAAGCGTCTCATGTTTCTGGCTTTGTTTTATGTTATACGAATTTTGAGTAGCTTCTTATTCAATCAACGTTATTGATTAAATTATAGTAGTAGTAGAAACTTTTATTGTCACTGCTTCACATTGAAGTTGCCAAAGACACAGTATAATACACTTTTAGATACCAAGTAAATTGAACAGGTAATGATATATAACATTATTTACTTGTTGTGCAGGAGTTAAGACGACGGAGGACTGACCAAACAATTGAGTTGAGGAAGGCTAGGAAAGATGAACAACTCACTAAACGACGAAATATTGATACTGATGAAATAGATAACGGGCGGATAGGAATGTCCCCACTTCAGGAACAAAAGCAGACTAATGGCAGTGCAGCACCCCCACAACCAGTGGTCAATGAATCCAATATTAAACAAATAGTTAGTGGGATGTTCACGTAAGTTAGCGCAGCGTAGAGAAGCGTTTCATACGTACAAATATCAATAGATTCTGACTTTTCATTTTTCGTTTCATTTGGCTTAACAGGGAAGATCCTCAAATGCAGTTCCAGTCGTGTCAAAATACTCGGAAGATTTTAAGCCGTGAAAGACACCCTCCTATTGATTTGGTCATCAAGGCAAAAGTCGTCCCAAGATGTATCGAGTTCTTGAAGAACCATAAGAACCCTGAACTTCAATTTGAAGCAGCTTGGGTATTGACCAACATTGCTAGTGGAAGCTCGGCACAGACTGAGATTGTCGTTAGAGCCGGGGCTGTCGAGCCTTTCATTGAATTACTTCGATCTCCTTTTGCTCACATTTCCGAACAGTCTATTTGGGCTCTTGGAAATATAGCGGTAGGTTTTTTTACGTGGTTTGCAATATCTGAATTGTTTGGATATGCAATTTGATAGTTTTTGTTCATTTTCATAATAGGGAGATGGACCTGCCATGAGAGACTTGGTAATTCAGAAGGGAATTGTTGCTCCTCTAGTTGCATTGGCTAAAACAGATTCATCGGTAAGAAAATCTGTACAACAGTACAACTAAATCTTTATCAAGAATCATTTGCATCGGTACAAATATTTCTATTTGAATGTCTTTCTTGATTATTCAGCCAGCTTTTCTGCGCAATGTGGCTTGGACATTATCCAACTTGTGCCGAACGAAGAATCCAGCACCACCACCTGAAGCTAGTAGACAATGCCTTCCTGCTTTGGCACGACTCATTCATTTAGAAGACATGGAGATTGTTTGTAAGTGTGTACTAAACTAATGTAATGTGAAGTACTCGATGTGAATATGAATTGAATGGTAACTGATACCATCGTAAACTTATTTTTTGTAGCGGACGCTTGTTGGGCTCTCTCATACCTCAGCGATGGTACTAATGAGAAAATCGAAGAAGTAGTTAAAGCCGGAGTGATTCCTAGACTTGTCCAACTTTTAGACTGTGGCAACTACAACGTTGTAACTCCTTGTTTGAGAGCTGTTGGAAATATTGTGACTGGTAGTGACACTCAAGTAAGGAATGAAAATGCATTGTTAATTTGTAGTGTTTTTTCTTGTACTCTGAATGTCTGAATGCTGTGCTTTGCGTATCAAGAACAGCACATAAATGCACCTGGAGTTATGTTATCTAAAGATTGTTTATGTTTGTGTATATTACTTTATAGACCCAGGCTGTAGTTAAAGCAGGAATACTGCCTCGGTTGTGCAAGCTCTTGAACGAGAAAAAGGCAAATATTGTAAAGGAAGCAGCTTGGACCGTGTCAAATATTGCTGCAGGAACTCCGGAGCAAATTGATGAGGTTCTCCATGCTGGCCTTGTCCCTCTGCTCATCAATGTTTTAAAAATGGTTCGTCTCGACGTCAAGCAGTTGATTTTGTTCGGAAATTGTGTGTTGACTGTCGATTTGACTGTCGTCTTTTTTCAGGGTGACTTCAGGGCTCAAAAAGAGGCTGCTTGGGCGATCACTAACATTACTTCAGGCGGACAAGTTTCTCACATGGTATTTTTGTGTGGAGAAGGAGCACTCCCTGTAATGTGCGCTATGCTGGGTTGTAAAGATTGGCGTACTGTACTCGTCATTCTTGATGGACTTGACAATATATTGAAGGTACAAACACACAAGTGCTGTTTACGTTTGGCTTAAAAACATGATAACGTAATCTCTTATTTTTATAAAGGCTGCTACTGAAGTCGGACAGGTTGAACGTGTTGCTTGTGCAATAGAAGAATGCGGAGGCCTCGACAAAATTGAAAGCTTACAAACTCATGAAAATACTTCAGTTTACAACAAAGCCTACGCCATCATTGATAGCTATTTCAACGAAGAGGTACGTATGCGCTAACCTTGTTCCACAAGGCAGATTTTAACCTTGACAAGAAGTATTCATTTGCTTCGTTTTTCATGCGACATTACGTGCATAAGTTTCGTATTTTTTTATTATTAGCATCAAGAAGACTTGGGATTGCTTCCCGAGAGAAGTTCCTCTGGAGAGTTGCAGCTGACAGCCAGTGACAGTGCTCCTGCCGGAGGTTTCAACCTCTAAATTTTAATAGCCTCAATGCTTCACGAACCGCGGTAGTCTCGATGAGTTTTTCGCCTATCTATCTCGTACCTTCGCTAACCCCAAAAACGGTCGTTCATTCATTCGGCTTTCTGTAGTCTGGATCTGAAACCTATTCTGCGCCAAAAATTTTAAACCCTAATGTAATAATCTTGTAAAGTTACCAATCAGAACGAAACTGTCTATCATGTACAATTGTACGCTACAAAATCTTTGTATTTCTCATTATCAGTATGATTATCAACAAATCGTGTTTTGATACAATATTTTGTACAAGCAAAGTCATCTGAATGATGATTTCGACTTTAATAAACGAAATAAATTAATCATGAAATCACAAGTATTTGTAATACCTAACGTTCATTTGACTTCAGCATTGCTTTGCTGATAAGTATTGAATAACTCATGACTCCTGCGAAATACGAACATGGAACTTGGAAGCTTGATAGCTTGCCTGCTTTCACTGTCGCTAGCTGTCTCTTTCACCTTATTTCGATTTCATTTACCCGATTTCGGGTATCCATGCAACTCTGAGACAAACAAAACAACCCAATTTGTTTTCATTCCAGTAACGAGGACTCGAGGACAGATACTTGGTAGCAGGGCTTATAGATAGTCTATAAGCCCTGATTTTGTAATTTGGTAGATTCGTAGTCATTTTAGTTTACTGCAAGTCCTTCTATATCCTTCAAGACCCCGTACTTCTTTTGTAACAATAATTTGGAAATGGCTAATGGATATTTCCAGCGTCATAAACTACAAGTCGCTTCGCAAGAAGCAGAAAATATATCTTTGTCTAAGTCCCCTAAAGTTGTGTTTTTCTTCGGGATTTCTGGGGATTAACAATGGTCAGTAATAATGGTTACACAATCTATTTCATTCCGCTAATTTACACGAATTTTTTAACAGACTTGGGACGAGATGTGTACCCTATTGGCCGATAAGCAGGAGATCTAGAGTTTCTGTGCACTTGTTTCTTGGAGCATGAATGAATACAAAGTCTTAAGTACGATCGGCGAAGGGGCCCATGGAATAGTACTTAAAGCAAAGCACAAAGGAGTGCTAGAACGCATTGTCGCTTTGAAGAAAATCACCATGAAGAAAGTTGTAAAAGAAGGGATACCGCTTCAAGTGATTCGAGAAATTAAAGCACTGCAGTTCGTCGAGCACGAGAACGTAGTCCAACTCTTCGACGTTTTCCCTCACGGTATAAGTTTTGTTCTGGTCTTCGAATTCATGCCCTCCAACCTTTGGGAGATTTTACACGCCCACACACTTAAAGGATCTCAAGCAAAGTGCTACATGAAAATGATTCTGAAAGGTTTGGATTATCTTCATACGAATCACATCCTACACAGGGTATACCTTGTACTTTTGAAATCATCAAACAATTTGTGTCTATATTTCTTGTGCGATAATATATCCATAATTTTACAACTTCTCAGGACCTCAAACCAGCCAATCTTCTTATAAATCCAAGGGGAGTTTTAAAAATAGGAGACTTTGGTTTATGCAGACTGTTCTTCAAAGGAGAAAACATTCCATACTCCCATCAAGTAGCTACAAGATGGTATCGAGCACCTGAGCTTCTTTACGGAGCTCGTTATTACGACGAAGGTGTGGACCTCTGGGCTGCGGGAGTTATCTTTGCAGAAATGGTCAGAGGACATCCTTTGTTTCCTGTAAGCCAGCGCAATTAATATGTTCGTCCTTGTAAAACGAATAAAAATCGGGAACACAATAAGCACTTCTCAAGATACGCATCAGGAGACGCGATTGAAAGATATAAATGAGAACGAGGCTCATCAATTGATGGGTTTCTCATTATTTTGTGACACCATAAATTGCACTCGACGAGAGTATCCTTGATGAATGATTTTTTGAGGAAAGTAATAATAATAAGAGATTGGTCATTTCACAGGGAGACAATGATATTGACCAATTGTACATGGTAGTCTCACTCCTTGGCACGCCTGACGATACATGGCCCTTACGAACGGAGCTTCCTGATTACAAGAAAATATCTTTCAAGCAAATGGACCCTATTCCTTTGAAGGACCTCATTCCTACGGATATCCCGAAGTGCAGAAAGTTCTTGGGAAAATTCCTTCTGTATGATTCTTCGAAGCGGATCTCAGCCAAAGATGTAATGAATCCTTCCTTATGAAAGTTTAGAGATGAGTCTCAACTTTATGGCTGTATAATAAAACATTCTCGTAAAATTGTGTTACAATATGTACTATTACAGGCTTTGAGAGATAAATTCTTCGAGAGTAATCCATTCCCTTGTTTAGTTAAGGAACTACCAGTTCTACCACCTCCTTCATATCCCTTCTTAAGGAGAGTTGATCTCACTAGATACGACAGTACCGCCAGTACCGCGTCCGCGTCATCATCGTCTTCTGAGCTACCTGGACCTCCTAATACCGAATATGAGTATACAACTTCTGATGAAGGGGAAAGCTCGTCGTCTACGCTAAAAAGCTCATAGTCACAGACACAACTGACATGATCACTTCCGTATGAAGTGTGTATACTGCGTGACCATGACCTCAAAATTGTGATGATAATATGACCTGGTGCAACTTGCAATAGCTTGAGAGTGTAAAACTCTCTGATGCAAGGCACTTTCATTCATTCATTAGACTCCATGAACGCTGACCATTGGCAATAACTGCTTTTATGTAGCTTATTTTGTAACACACATTGCAGACTCACTGACTTTTATTGACAAAGGACTAAAACAAATAATAAACGAGCAAAATTTGAAGCAATTATAAATTCATTTTCTGGTTGACTTTTTTGAACATAA
>Ga0194135_10000703_pt1 | contig 19695 bp, 16 predicted proteins | sample LitLau_LLRF_2013_FD_134024 | JGI IMG/M metagenome (GOLD analysis project Ga0194135, IMG submission 134024) | Freshwater sediment microbial communities in response to fracking from North America - Little Laurel Run_MetaG_LLRF_2013 (version 2) | ecosystem: Environmental > Aquatic > Freshwater >...
GCTAGAAATATTTATTCATAATAACATGAAATATGTTATCATGAATAAATATTATTCAAATGATATAACTATATGGAAAAGACAGGAACATACAGGAAACTAAAAAGAATAAATATGAAGATACTCTACCACCCTCAGTATATTTCAACGCTTCACCTCCGAAAAAAGTTAAAATACCAGTTCCATTTACAATTCCATCAATTATCCATTTATCTATTAGAAATAAATAATTTGTAGAAAATCTAAGAGTTTTCACAAACAATAAATTATAAAATTCATCTATATAGCCTCGATTATACGACCAATCATAAAGAAAAGAAGATTTCGAAACAAAAATTGAAAATTGAAATTTTTTCAATTTTAATGAGATAATCGTTCCATAAAATTCAGATCCGTATAAGGAAGAAGCACTTAATATTCCAATAAAAGCTATAATGATAGATGGTATTGCATTTTCTAAAAGTTCAGTAAATTTTTCTGAATGAGTATCCTGTAGAGAATTCACAGATAAATGCAACCAATTGGAAAGAAAATCAGAATCAAGTTGATCTTGTGGAAAAGACTCTCCTATTATGCCTATGCACAAAGTAGGGATTGCTAATGCAATCAATGCGAATAACATTTTATTATCAGATTCTTTAGGATACAGAAGATTTTCTGTTATTGATCTATTAAAAAAAGTTTTTTTATCCTGTTCAATCTTCTTTGATACTTCATTTCCTCCCCATATTGAAACGGAAGAAAAATCTTGATATTTTCGATTAAATATGTGACCTCTAAATTCACCCTCGAAAGTTAATGAGTATATACGAAACATATAAAAAGCAGTTAATCCAGCTGTAAAAAAAGCTATGAAACCTAGAAGGGGGAAATATAGCCAGCTATTTATAACAATTTCATCTTTGGACCAGAAACAAGCAAAGGGGGGGATACCACGGAGAGATAGTGTTCCGAATGGGAAAGTTAACGCAGTAATTGGCATATATTTTCTTAAGCCACCCATAAGAGTCATATTTTGACTATTATCCGGATGATACCCTACTATCGGTTCAAGAGAATGAATAACAGAACCGGACCCCGAAAATAGCAAAGCTTTTGAATAAGCATGTGTAATAAGGTGAAATAAACCCGCTTTATAAGATCCTATACCTAGAGCCAGAATCATATATCCTAGTTGCGACATCGTGGAATAAGCCAAACCTTTTTTCAAATCTTTCTGAGTAACGGCAATACAGGCTCCTAATATAGCTGTTATTGCTCCAACCCACGAAATTATTCCCATAACAAGAGGTAACATCTCAAAAAGGGGAAACATTCGAGCAACTAAGAAAATACCCGCTGCAACCATAGTTGCAGCATGAATAAGCGCAGAAATAGGAGTGGGTCCTTCCATGGCATCGGGCAGCCATATATGAAGTGGAAATTGTGCCGATTTTGCAATTGGACCAAGAAAGAGGAGAATAGCACATATATTGGTAAAAACAATACTAATTTGATTATTAGCGAGTAATTTAAAAACTCTTTCAGATAGCTGTTGAAATTCAAAACTACCTGTGATCCAATAAAATCCCAAAATACCAAGTAATAAACCAAAATCTCCTATACGATTTGTTACAAAAGCTTTTTGACAGGCGTCAGCTGCACTAGGTCGAGTAAACCAAAACCCAATTAGTAAATAAGAACACATCCCAACTAATTCCCAAAAAATATATATTTGTATCAAATTCGGACTAAGAACTAATCCTAACATGGAAGCAGTAAAAAGACTTGAATAGCAGAAAAATCTTATATAACTTTGATCGTGAAACATATAACTCTCACTATAAATCATAACTGTAACTCCTACTGTAGTTACTAAGATTAGCATGATCGAAGTCAATGGATCAATCAAATAACCTATTTCTAAAATTACGGTTTTACTAAGGATCCAGGACAAAAAAAATTGATGAATCGGACTACCTGTTATTTGCTGCCAGAAAGTATGAAAAGATATAATCATTGCTATAGTTAGGAATGATATACTCATAAACGAACATATGTGACGACTTTTTCTGACAGAACGCGGAAAAAAGAATAAAATTAATCCCGATAAAATTGACGCCGAAAAGGGCAATAAGGGAACAAGCCAAACATTTTGAAATAAAAGTTCCATAACTGGTTTTTTGTATGAAAAAAACTTCCGGTACGAAGTATAATTGGTAGTTTATAAGGATATGTTAATAAAATGTATAATTCCCTCGTTTCAATTATATATAATATATATAGAAAATATTATAAATTCGTAATGAAAATATAAAATATACAAACATTATTATATCTTTTCTTTTCCGAAGTTAAAGATATAATTTATAAAAAATTTTCAGTTTGGAATATACTTTTGATAAAATTTCTTCGCAACACTATTTTTTATTCACAATAAACTAATAAAATTATTTTAAAATTTGAATGAGTACATATGCAATAATTGAAACCGGAGGTCAGCAACTCCGTGTAGAACCTGGAAGATTTTATAATATCCGTCATTTTGCTTCACTAACCTCTAGCGAATTGGAACAAAATACTAAAATATTAATTTATCGTGTTTTAATGATCCGCCAAAAATCCAATATAGATATAGGATATCCATGGTTAAAAGGTGCTGTAGTCAAAGGTCGAATTCTTCACCCTTACCTTGAAAAGAAAATTACAATTTATAAAATGATTTCTAAGAAAAAGACACGGCGTAAATTAGGTCATAGACAAAAATCCACGCGATTTGTTGTTGATTCAATTTTTCTGAATGGGGAAGAGGTGTACTAATAATATAAAAGATATCGTCTCGAATAAAAAATATAAAATCTTCCAAATTTTCTTTTTTTCCTTCGCAACCAAGAAATAAGAAGATATAAAAAAATCTTCTTTTAACTTTTTATCAGTAAGGTATTTATTCTTATGGCAGTTCCAAAGAAACGGACTTCAAAATCTAAAACGAAAATTCGTCGAGGTATTTGGAAGGATAAAGCTAATAAAATAGCACTAAAAGCTTTTTCTTTAGCTAAATCCATTTTAACGAATCGTTCCGAAAGTTTTTATTATGCAATAAATCGGAAATTATTGGATACTTCAGAATCTAGTTCTGAGGGTAGGGAATGAGATAAGTAATGAAAATATTATGAATAATTTTTTAGAACTTTCTTCTAATTATTCATAATAACTAAATATGTCATCATGGAAAAAGTAACTTTTCAACGAAATTAGAATTTTGATTATCTTTAGTATGACACTATCTACTTTTATAGAAATTTCACCTATATCCAATATGGGTAGATAATAATATTGAAATACATTATTACACATTGATATTGAATTTATATATATAAATTCATTTTTTTCTATTAACACCTTTTTGGGTTTGAATAAGATATGAATTTCCTAAAAAAATGTTTAAAACTACTATCTGCCATTCGCGCTTTCAATTTCAATAGATTCACTTTAATAATTGTATCTTGGGATTTTATATTCCGATCTTCCATAATAAAAACTTTACGAGCCATTCTGCAAAATATGGATGAAAACCCTCGTAAAGCCACATGATGTTTATGAATAATAGTATTATCAATCAAAATATTCCAATTATAGGTTTTTCAATTGCTGTTTTTCTATTTCAAAAATTGGAACGATAATCAAAGTGTAGCTGTTACTATAACTTTCTTTTTACTTACTTTCTTAGTATCATTCTCTGGATTAATCTAATAAAATTATGGAAGTAAAATTCCACTAAACAGTATAAATCTAATTGAGGAGGTAGTTAAATAAGTATATATTCTAGTACTCTTTGGTTAGAGTTTCTCAAAGTAGTGGGGTTCGAACCCAGGATTTCCATTACGCCAAGATGATACACTATCAAACTGTGCTATACTCCGTATATTCATAAATTTATTAGTTAAAACTTATGAAAATTTAAATATTGTTTAATCAACGATTCTCTGATAGAATCGTTTAAAGCCGCTATGGTGAAATTGGTAGACACGTTGCTCTTAGGAAGCAGTGCTAGCGCATCTCGGTTCGAATCCGAGTAGCGGCACAGAAACATTTTATTTGTAGATAATAATTAGTTAGTTATATATCTATATATAAATACTATGAAATATATTTTTATCTTACAAAACACTACTTCTATAGTTTTGAACTAACAATCAAATTATAATAATATTTTATTTGTTAAAATATTTAACAAAATAAAAACTTTTTAAATTTTTAATTATGACATTTACAATTTTAGAAGAATTTTTGGCTCATACTTCTTTTTTATGCCTATTCCTTGCTACTATAATCTATTGGGGGAAATTATTATATATTAATAATGTAAGAATGAATACTCTAGGAAATCTAGGTATGACAATTGGTTTCTTATTTATAACCATATTTCTTTCAACTCGATGGATTCTTTCAAACCATTTCCCTTTAAGTAATTTATATGAATCATCAATGTTTCTCTCTTGGGGTTTAACATTAATTCATTTAATTTTAGAAAAAAAATCTAAAAATAATTGGTTAGGTATCATTACTGCTCCAAGTGCAATGTTAGCTCATGGATTTGCTACTTTAGGTCTTCCGAAGGAAATGCAACAACAACTTCCTTTAGTTCCTGCTTTACAGTCTCATTGGTTAATGATGCATGTAACTACAATGATATTAAGTTATTCTGCACTTTTATGTGGATCACTGTTGGCAATAACTCTATGCATTATTGTAGCAACTAAGCGGGAGAAATTTTCGCCAATCAAATATGATACCACTAATATTTTCTATTCCCCGATTAGCAAAGATTCTAACAAAGTCGTAGAGAATAATACGTACTATAATTCAGAAAAGAGTTTGTATTTTATAAATTTTCGTAAATGGCAATTAATAAACGAATTAGATAATTCCAGTTATAGAATTATTAGTTTTGGGTTTCCCCTTCTCACTATAGGTATATTGTCGGGAGCTGTTTGGGCTAATGAAGCTTGGGGATCATATTGGAATTGGGATCCAAAAGAAACTTGGGCTTTAATAACTTGGTTAATATTTGCTACTTATTTACATACGCGAATGGTTAAAGGTTGGCGAACGCAACAATCAGCTGTTATAGCTACTTCAGGTTTTTTTATAATTTGGATTTGCTATTTGGGCGTGAATTTACTAGGTAAAGGTTTACATAGTTATGGATGGTTGCCACATAATCCATAAATTTAGTTTCAAATAGTTTTTAGATAAAGAAAAAAACTATTTGAAACTAAAAACATTGATGAAATTTTTATTAAGATATATATATTCTAGCAAAATAGTAAAGTCATAATTATGGGCCAAGGCAAATATTAGACGCTTCTTCATGCTTCAAGATCACAAATTGGGCAAAAAGCGCTGAGACAAAAGTAATTCAGTTTTATTATCCCAGATGAATAGAACGAAATTGGGATAAATACCAATACCTATAATTGGAAGAAATAGGAAAATGGAGATGAAAATTTCTCGTGGTACAGCATCCTTAAAATATGTTATTGAAAGTTCGGAAGATTTATATCCATAAAACATTTGACGTAACATGGATAATAAATAAATAGGAGTTAAAATTATTCCAATTCCTTGAATTAGAAGAATAATTGTTTTGAAAAGGAAAGAATAACCATCATTATTGACTACACCTAGAAAAATCATCAATTCTGCTGCGAAACCACTTGTACCAGGTAATGCTAAAGATGCTATGGATGAACCAGTAAATAAAGTAAAAATTTTTGGCATCGAACTAGCTATTCCCCCCATCTGATCGAGAAGAAGAGTACGTGTTCTTTCGTAACTTATCCCTGATAAAAAGAAAAGGGAGGCACCAATTAAGCCATGCGAAATCATCTGTAAAATGGCACCATTAAGACCTATATTTGTTAAAGATCCTATTCCTATCAGTACAAATCCCATATGAGATACTGAAGAATAAGCTATTCTTCTTTTCAAATTCCGTTGACTCAGAGAATTTAAAGCTCCATAAACAATTTGGATAGCTCCAGCACTCACTAACCATGGAGCAAGTAAGGAATGAGCATGTGGTAATAATTCCATGTTAATTCTAACTAATCCATATCCTCCCATTTTCAAAAGGATTCCTGCTAGGAGCATGCAAGTGCTATAATGTGCTTCACCATGAGTATCTGGTAGCCATGTATGAAATGGTATAATCGGGAGTTTAACAGCATATGCTATTAAGAAACTTAAGTATATAACTACTTCCAATTCCAAAGGATAAGTTTTATCTATTAATATATGAAAATCAAAAGTAGAACTATTCGATTTGTAAAAACCTATAATTAAGGCTCCAATTAGGATGAAAATGGAACTACCTGCCGTATATAAAATAAATTTAGTAGCTGCATATAAGCGACGTTTTCCTCCCCAAACAATTAGCAGTAAATAAATGGGAAGTAATTCCAATTCCCACATAAAGAAAAAAAGTAAAATATCTTGGGAAGCGAATAAACCTATCTGTCCACTATACATTGATAACATTAAAAAATAAAATAATCGCGGATTTCGCGTGACTGGCCAAGCAGCTAAACTAGCAAGAGTTGTTATAAATCCTGTTAACAAAATAAGTCCAACAGAAAACCCGTCAATTCCTAATCTCCAATGAAAATCCATAAAATTAATCCAATTATAATCTTCTTTTAATTGGATACTATTATCATTGAATTCATATTGGTAACAGAAAATATAAATAATTAGAAGAAATTCTAGGAGACAGACTCCTAGAGCGTACCATCGAATAATTTTATTTCCCTCGGAGGAAAGAAAAGGAATAAGTAATCCTGCCAATATGGGAAAAATCACAATTATGGTTAGCCAGGGATAATGGTTCATAGTAGAGGTAAATAGGAAAATATTTTTTGAATAAGAACCTCTAATTAAAATAGGTTCTTATTCAAAAAATATGCGAAGTTTTTATTTATTTAATAGCATTAAAATCAATATCCGATACCGAAACTACGAGTAGTTTCAGGTCCTAAATAAACACGTACACTCAAAAAATCTGTTGGACAAGCAGATTCACATCTTTTACAACCTACGCAATCTTCTGTTCGAGGAGCGGATGCTATTTGATTCGCTTTACATCCATCCCAAAATATCATTTCTAGCACATCTGTTGGACAAGCTCTTACACATTGGGTGCAACCGATGCATGTATCATAAATTTTGACTGAATGTGCCATTGGATTTTTTTAACTCCTATTGGAATATGAATAACCTTGAATTGAATAAAATAGAATGGGTTTTTTCTTACTAAGAATTCATTTTGTTATGGATTGAAAATCCATAAAAGATTTTTAACCACAGAGCCATATTCTTTTATATATTGATTGTAATAAAATCATTACCATTTTAGCAAATTGAATTGGTCAATACGAGCTGACTTTCTATTGCGATAAATAGTTAAAACAAGGGCTAATCCAATAGTGGCTTCAGCTGCTGCAACAGCTATTATAAAAATAGAAAAAATTTCTCCTTTTACTTGTGAATTATCCAGAAAATTTGAAAAAGTCACTAGATTTATATTAACTGCATTGATAATTAATTCTAAACACATAAGTGCTCTAACCATATTCCTACTCGTAACTAATCCAAAGACACCGATGCAAAACATGAAAGCACTTAAATTGAGAATATTTTCTAACGTAAAAATCCTTATAAAATATAATTTTTTCAAATATACATAAAGAACTATCTTCAATTATTTCTAATAATTGGAATGAACAGAACCTATTTTTTATTTTCCAAAATTTTCCCTATTATTTGTTCCCCTCGAGCCAATGTGATAGCACCGATTAATGCAATTAATAAAATTATTGACATCAGTTCGAATGGAACAATAAACTCCGTTAGTAACTCTGACCCGATACGGCGAATGTTGTCGATTGACATTAATTTATTATTTTTATCGGACTTCACAACCATAAAAATATTCGACCATGATGTATTTGAAATGACATTACTTGAAAAAACGAATATACTAGTACAAATAATTGCAGTAATTCCATCACCTATTGTCCAAAATAAAAAAAAATTATTATCTGATTGTTTTCTATTTATTAGCATGACCGCAAATACGATTAAAACATTCACAGCTCCCACGTAAATTAATATTTGTGCACTCGCGACGAAATCGGCATCTAACAGAAAATATAGCAGAGAAACCGAAGCAAATACAAATCCTAGTAAAAAAGCAGAAGAAACTATATCGTTAAGTAAAACAACACCGAAACAGCCCAATATAAGACTGGATTCAATAAAGACGAAAATAGTTTCAAAAAATGATTCGGGTAATTTCATAGGTCTTATAATAGAATCCACAAATTTTACGTATTAATATTAGGTTGTTGCAATATAGAAAAATATATTAATAGAAAACCTAATCTAATTTGAAGAGTTAGTTACATTTCTTGAATTTGAATGTCCTTCCATAACTCTCTTAGATAAAGAGGTTAAATTTGAAATGATTTCAATTGTGGAATCTTCTACTATGGATATAGGTAAACGACCCAAAGCTATTTGATCATAATTTAATTCATGACGATCATAAGTTGAAAGTTCATATTCTTCAGTCATGGATAAACAATTGGTCGGACAATATTCGACGCAATTACCACAAAATATACAAATTCCGAAATCAATGCTATAACTTTTTAATTGCTTTTTCTTCAGTGTTTTTCGCAATTCCCAATCCACAACAGGTAAATTTATTGGACATACGCGTACGCACACTTCGCAAGCTATGCATTTATCAAATTCAAAATGGATACGGCCTCGAAACCGTTCAGATGGTATTAATTTCTCATAAGGATATTGAATAGTCATTGGTAAACGATTCATGTGATCTAATGTAACGATAAACCCTTGACCAATGTATCTAGCAGCTTGTATTGCTTGTTGACTATAATTCAAAAATTCGGTCATTTTAGAAAAAAACATAGGAAAAAAACCTTCTCTTTAATAAAATTTATTAGTGTCTTTCACCTACTAATTTTTAAAACTTGAAATCCTATGCAACTTAATAGAATTATTTATAGTAATAAAACTTGCAAAGATGCTGTCAATAGTAAGTTACCTAAAGCAATAGGTAGTAGAAACTTCCAACCAAGATTTAATAATTGATCTATTCTGATCCTAGGTAGGGTCCATCTCGTCATTATACAAATGAACAGAAATGAATATGCTTTAGCTATTGTAACAGTTATTCCCACTATTATATTGGTAATATAAATGATTTTATCACTATAGGAATTCCATTCTGGATTCATTGAATTAAAAAAAAATGGTATAGGAAAATGCCAACCTCCCAAATAGAGAATTGTTACAAATAATGAAGAAACCAATAAATTTAGGTGGGAAGCAAGATAAAATAATGCAAATTTAATACCTGAATATTCTGTTTGATATCCTGCAACTAATTCTTCTTCTGCTTCTGGTAAATCAAAAGGTAATCTTTCACATTCTGCTAAAGAAGAAATCGAAAAAACTATAAAACCAATAGGTTGACGCCAAACATTCCAACTCCAAAATTCATACTTAGATTGTGCTTCAACTATATCAACTGTACTTAAACTGTCCGATAATTATAGTCGATATTAGCATTACTGTTAATATCTCTATTTCAAAACCGTACGTGAAACTTTTCGTTTCATACGGCTCCTCAATGGTTTTTGAAATATAAAAATGTATTATATTTCAAAAATCAAAGAGATTCTGTCGGCTATAATAAGCGTTTGAATCTATCTCTATTTTTACAGTTTTTTGCTAGCGCTAACTCGAATTTACAAAACAGTTAGATTTTTTGGAAAATACTAATTATTTTTTGTCATTTATACGAGAACGGCAAAGAAATTACTTCGTTCCAGATAATCATTTTTGATAGGTAGGAATATATGCTTAAGTAGGATTTTAAGGAGGTACTGCTAAAGCATCTCTACTAATGTAAAGTCCTTATTTTATATTTTTTCTACCGACCTTACTAATGCATTTTGGTTTCTCTCATCCCTTACTATTGCTTAATCAAATTTATGGATTTTTCCGCTATTAGGCATCGATTGCAAATCTTTTGCCTAGGAATGTACCATTACATGGTACGAAGCTTTCACTCTCGTACAAAGAGGACGGGATTGAATTTTTTACTGCAAACAATAGAATACTGTTTAATTTCACCCATATGATTATCCAGTTCCAATCATATATTAAAATGATAATTACCAATAAATACTTTGGAAAAAGCGAAAGAATTAGGTATTTATACGAATCACACGCAGAGCTACAGATAAAACACTTAGAGCTAAGGGAATTTCATAACTAATAGATTGAGCAGCAGCTCTTGAACCACCTAAAAAAGAATATTTATTATTTGAACCATATCCAGACATAAGAAGTCCTAGGGGAACAACACTGGAAACAGCAATCCAGAAAAACACACCTATACTCAAATTAGCTAAAATAATATTATATTCAAAAGGAATTACTAAGTAACTTAAAAAAACAGGTATTATAACTAAGACGGGCCCTATATTAAATAGGCTGGAATCTCCTTGTGATGGAGTGATATTTTCTTTTAGAAAAAGTTTCACACCATCTGCTAAAGATTGAATAATTCCTAAAGGACCAGCATACTCAGGTCCTATACGTTGTTGCATTGCAGCAGATATCTTTCTTTCGAGCCATACAATAACTAATACTCCTATAGTAACTCCCAACATGAGAGTAGCGATAGAAACTAATATTTGTATAAAGTGGAATAACTCTTCGTAAAACATGGATGTGGAAAAATTTTGGATAATTTGTTTCTCTAAATTTTTATTTAGGATCATTTTAACGATCAACCTCTCCCATAATGATATCTATACTACCTAAAATTGTCATAATATCTGCTAATTTCATTCCTTTAACCAATTGAGACAGAATCTGTAAATTAATAAAACCAGGTGGTCGGATTTTTAATCGCCAAGGAAATACACTATCATCTCCTATTAAAAAAATTCCCAACTCTCCTTTAGGAGCTTCTATTCTCACATAATGTTCTTGTTTGGGTAATTTAAGAGTGGGTGACGGTTTTTTACTAATAAATTGATATTCGAATGAATTCCATTCTGAAAATTTCTCTCTATTTAGTCGTCTAGCCTCCAAATTTTCATAAGGTCCTCCTGGAATAGCTTTTAAAGCTTGTTGAATTATTTTAGTAGATTCTTTCATTTCTCCAATTCTTACCAAATAACGAGCTAATGAATCCCCATCTGTTTGCCATTGGGTCCGCCGATCCAATTCATCATAACACTCATAATGATCTACTTTTCGTAAATCCCATTGAATTCCAGAAGCTCGTAACATAGGGCCCGATAAACCCCAATTTATAGCTTCATTTTTGTCAATAACACCTACTCCCTCAACCCGTGCTAGGAAAATAGGATTATTTGTTATAAGTTTCTCATATTCAATAACTTTTGGTAGAAAATAGTCACAGAAATCTAAACATTTATCAATCCACCCATATGGTAAATCTGCAGCAACTCCTCCAATGCGAAAATAATTATGCATCATCCGCATACCAGTAGCGGTCTCAAATAAATCATATATCATTTCTCTTTCCCTGAAAATGTAGAAAAAGGGTGTTTGTGCACCAATATCGGCCATGAAGGGACCAAGCCATAATAAATGGGATGCAATACGACTTAGTTCCAACATAATAACTCGAATGTAACTAGCTCTTTTAGGTACTTGAATATTTGTTAATTTTTCTGGTCCGTTAACTGTAATAGCTTCAGTAAACATTGTAGCTAAATAATCCCATCTTGTAACATAAGGAAGATATTGGACAACTGTTCGATTCTCGGCTATTTTCTCCATCCCTCTATGTAAATAACCCAAAACAGGTTCGCAGCCCGAAACATTCTCCCCTTCAAGAGTAACAATCAGTCGTAAAACCCCATGCATGGATGGATGATGAGGACCCATACTTACTATCATTGGTTCCTTTTTCCCAGTAAGTATCATAATTTTCACCTTTCCTCTTAGTTTGTTAAATTATCAATTAATAACCAATTTTTTTAATCGACGAATTCCTAGTTGATTAGTTAAATCTTGATAACTTGATAAATTTGTTTTGAATAAATAAATTAAGAGACGTTTACGTTTACCTAAAATTTTCCATAAACCTCTTTGAGATGAATAGTCTTTACCATGCGTTTTAAAATGATACGTAAGCTTCATAACGCGATCGGTTAAACGAAATATTTGGGATTCAATTGATCCTTCTTTTTTTTTAGGCATAGAAAATGAATAAATAAGTAAATTGCTTCGCATGAAATTTTTCTCCTAAAATCAGGGAAAAAATAAAAAGGTCATAATTAAACCTTTTCTAATGTTTGCAATATGATAATGATAATAATAATGGTATAAAATTTCGTGGAAAACGAGGCTCTAAATTCAAATATATACTTTTTTATTTTAGAGCGGGATAATAGTACTGCGGAAACAATTATAAAATTGGATACATACGAAATTTCAACATAGAGAATCGACTCCCATTCATTGTACCGAACCAAAATCGATTCATACAAGCTAGATCTTCGAATCGATAACTGGACCAAATAAAACATTTAATTATTTTATTCGTATTTTTCACAATTATAAGATCTCGTCCTTGAGGGTTTTTCAATAGATTGTCATCTAATTTTTCATTTTGGTCTTTCTGCAAAGTTAAACAATTTAATATTCTAAACTCGCGACGCCGTTTCGAAATTAATATATCTTCTAAATTTAACGAATTACGTAAAACTAAAAAATTTTTTTGATTTTTTGAAAGAGAATATTCATCTATATTTTCCAAATTTAATAGTTTTTTCGCTCGTTGTTTGAAATTTAAGGATGGACTTATTAATTTATATATCAAAAATTGATCATCCAATAATCGTGGTAAACGGTGTTCCGAATTAATGGCCAATCGATTAAAATTATTATTTCGACGGAAAAAGAGACGAAACAAATCTAAATCTTTTCTCATTTTTCTCGAAAGGGAAACCATTGTCTCTTGATTTTGCATAAAAGTCATAAGAGAGGCCATATTACCTAATTTTTCAAATCTTTTTTCATAATTCCTAGATTCCCATCTCCATTGACGAATAGATTGATTAAGTTCTCTTTCTCTAAGTAACTCCTTATTTCGAAATATTTCCAAATTTTTATATTTAGTAAGAGAAGTATCCAAACTCCATATTTTCTTATATTTCTTTCCATCCTTCCGTTCCACAAATTCGGGTACAAACCATAATAAGAGATTATATTCAAATAATATATTGTTTTTTCCCGCTAAAGAATGTGGAAAAATTTTTTTTTTATTGAAAATGAAAAAAGATTTATGTATTTTATCTGCGATGATATCATCATCACCAGAATTTTCATTCAACTGCAAAAATTTGTTAGTTAGTAGGTTTTGGTTTGAATCAAAAAACTTGGAAGTGAAAAGATTATTTCGAAATAATTTATTACTTTTCCCAGTTCTTTCCATTAAGGAATTTATAAAAAATGTAGAAGATTCATCAAGTTTTTCTGAACTAAGTAAAATTTCTTTTTCTACGATACCCAAAACTTTTTTTTTTTTCCAATGTTTGCCAACTTCAAAACGCCATTTTTTTGGGGCGATATTATACCATACTCTTGGCGATAAGTTATATCGATTAAAATGGGTTATCCATTCTTTCCAATTTTTTTCTCTAAAATTGAAAAGTTTGAAATAACTTATAATTCCGTGTTTTTGCAAAAAAATTTTGAAATTATTTTTTATAAATAAATCGAATGTCCAAGACTTTGATAAACATTTTAAATAAGATTTATTATTTGTTTTTATTCCCCAGATTTTTCTGAGCACATACGCTTGAGACAGTAATATCATCATTTAGTTAGGATTGACGTAAGTTTTTTTCAATAGTTTATTATTAACAATTAAATATTTTTCTCTCAATTTTCAATTCGATTTCTAATTAATTCTTTCATAATCTCTGTTTCTATTTTAGAATTCATTTCGACTTTTCTAATATTTATTTCTAAACTAAAAAACCATTTTTTTATTAATTCGATATGTTTTCTATAGAATCGAATAATGATTTGTTTGACTTGAATTAATCGTTTAATTAGTTTTCTCTTCTTGATGTTTCCGTTGACGAAAGAATTCTTTTCTTGATTGTTGTTAAAAGATATTTGCGGTTTAGTTCTTTCCAAAAGTAAATCTTCCAAATCTTTTATATAATTCATTTTTTCATATTTAGAATTCTCATCTATTCCCGATATAAAATTATTGTTTTTATCTAACAATATCTGAGCATTATGAACACGTTTCTCATATTTTCCGCTAGAATTCAAGTTCAATTTGGGTATTTTTTCAATTCTACGGTCGATCTTTTTCGAAATAAAATTATCAGACGTTGTTAATGGTTTTTTATTGCCATGTGAAAAAAATTGGCGAAATATATTTTTTTTCCATTTGTTTCCCAATTCCCTATTTATTGGTTTCCAAAATGAAGGTTGTTCTTTTATATTACCAAAAGGTAGGTCAGTTAGAAAGCCCCAAGCACTTAAATAACAATAATGAAATCTTTGTTTTTTTAGCAATTTAGTTTTATTTTCGTTATTCTTTTCTGAATTATCATTTTGATATTTGGCACTGTACCAAGGTTTCAAACGAAAAGGGTGTATTATTTTTATTTGAAGACCATCTCTTAGCCATTGTTCCGGTAATTCTTTTTCTGAAACTTCCGTCCCGTCATAAGTACATCTTATATGAATCTCTTTATTCCATTCAGACCAATCTTCATTCCATTCAGGGTTTTGAAATAGGAATAAACGACTAACATTTTTTGGTATTATTAATAATGGGAGTAACAAATATTTTCTAACATGTGATTGTATCATTAATAACCAACTCCTTCCCCATTGAGCCAATGGAAAATCCCATCGATTTGCTATTGCAAGACGATCTGCTTTTGTTTTTCCAAAAAATGAAATTTTTTTCAAATTATTTTCAAATATTGATTTTGATCCAGAAATATTTGGCCCATGTCTATAGGAATTCTTTTCAAGAAAAATAGGTTTCTCTATTATCCGTAAAAAAAATGGAGAATTTATTTTGAGTTGAAACATTTTCCATATTAAAGTTTTACGTCTTCGAGCACGCATAGAACCTTTGACTAATTTTCTACGAAAATCAGACTGTTGTGAAAAACGTCTTACAATTTTTCTTCTTTTATCTCTTCCCCTTATCAAATATCCAAGGTTTTTAACTTTTCTTTGGCGAATATCAGTTACTCCCATAGCGATTACATCAAATTTATCATTTTTTGAATCAGGTGTCCATCGTGGTATTTCCTTATTCAATTCTCGAAATAGTAATTTTTTATCAATTCGACAAAAAAAGTTTTTTATTCGGGTTATGTCACCAAAAGAAAAATTTTTCCAAGAAATTTTTTTTGTATTCGATTGATCTGTTTCCAAGTAATTAAAATATAAAGCTTTTTGTCGAGGAGATAAATTTAAGACGAATTCCCAACTAAGATTTGATTTTCGATTGACTTTTTTACGTACATTTACAATCGATAAATTATTCGATTCAATTGGCTCTATTTTCGTCTCAGTATCCAAAAAATTCATTTGTTTCAAATTTTGTCCAAAATTTTCTTTTTTTGATTTACTAATAAGTAAACCTAAAATACGGCGAGCATCTCTGGTTAATGGTTCCCAAGGCAATACAAAATTTTTGTATTCTATTTCTTTCCATTGCTTAGAAATCCAATCTTTAAGTTTATTATTTTTTTCTTGAAAAAATTGATGCTTTTGCGTTTTCTTTAACTTATTAAATTTCTCGTTTACAAGCCACGATGATTTTGCTATACTAATTGTTTCATAACCTTGCATTAGTAAAGGGTCATCACCTTTCATAAAAATTTTTTCTTTAGAATTGGATAATGCTACTTTTCTCTGCATAACTTCCGTCATATTAAATCCACTATATAAAAATCTTACTCTGTATCGAAATTCATTATATAGATATTCTCTATTTTTTTCTTTAGTTTTTACCCAGTCTTTTTGGAAATAATTACATGTAGAGAAGTTCAAATCTTTCCTAAAATTTTTTTCAAAAATTGCCACGCTAGGTAAATATGTAAAAGATAATCTTGGGTTCCCATCACTTAAACATGAATTGAAAAAATATTGAGATACTCTCTTCTTCACGGGACCTTGAGTACTAAAACGACTATTCTCTATATAACGTAACGGTCTCTTCCACCGTTGGTAGTCAAAAAAAAGACTGGGCCATGATTTTTGTGAAAATAGTAAATCTTCTCGTTTTGAAAAATTCTCTATTACTTTTTTCGTAATGAAATGCACCGGGATTCGGCCGAGATGTAACAAGGAAAAACTTAATAGAGTAATACTAAAGATTCGATGAATTATGCGTTTTACCAAAAGATAAAGTATAGGTGAATCAGATTCTATACGAAATAACAGTATTTTACTGGAATAGATAAATAAATATTGTCCACAAAACCAACCAAAAAGAGTACTTATTAGAAACAGTATATTATTACTATAGCGAAAAAAGAAAATATTTAATAATCTTGCTAATACAGGACTTGGTAGAAGAATAGGATTTAACAACTGAAAAATGAAACTATCGAGAAATAAATAATATACTCTAAAATCCCTAAGTGATATTATCGGTCTCAACGATTGATAACTCAAAAGATCTTTTATTCTGTACCAATGAAAAAATATGTAATATAAAAGTAATAAACTCAATATATGGGGTTTTATCAATATTATATAAAAAGGTGAATAATAAACCGATAAAAATATTATCAATTGTCCAATTATCAAACCACTAATAGCTACAGTTCCGCCAAGATTTCCCTCTAATAAAAAAGCTCTTATAGCTAAAAGTTGAGAAGGACCAATCGGTAACGTAGTGAGAAATCCATAATATAGTCCAAATAAAATAAAGGTGCTCGAAAATTTTATCCATGTTAATATCGGAATCCATGGAATAAAAAGCAAAAAGGGAATGCTTGTTATCATAATAAAAAACCTTCCTAGATAGGGTGGGATTATAATAGAATAAAGTTCATATGTTTTAAAAGCAAGGGGGGTTATTTTCTAATTCAAGATAAAATAATGATCTAAAAAATAACCCCCCTTGCTTTTTATTTCTTTCTATTATCCTTCTCTAACCAAGTCTGTCCAACCCAAGTTTTCTAAATTATTGTTACGGCGCAACGGACGCGTTACAAGTTCCAAAACATCTTTTGCATTCGTAAATCCATGAATTTGAGCAAAAGTGAATTCGACTGACCATTTTGTGTTAATTCCTCTAGCTTCTAATGGATTAGCATGAGCCATTCCAGTTATTGCTAAATCAGGTTGTAATTCACGCATACGCTGTATTTGATTATAATTATCAGGCTTTTCTACGATTCTAGGCATTGGTACACACATTTTTTTACATGTAGTTTGTAAAAATGTTAATTCTGCAGCTTGATAACGCTTATCCATATATGGTATGCCAATTTCATAAACGATCATTCCACATCTAATTAAAAATCTTGCTAAAGAGATTTCCAAAAGATTATCTCCCATAAAAAAAACAGATTTTCCATTCACTAAATTAAGATAATTTCTCAAGCTTTCCCATATTTGTTGTTCCCTCTCGTCCAAACCTTGTGTATCTATACCAAAAACAGAACAAATCTCTTCAATCCAAGCACGAGTTCCATCTGGACCAATAGGAAAAGGTGCTCCGATTAACTTACATTTACGACGTCGCATTAAAGTTGTTGCTGTTCTACTTAAAAATGGATTAACACCACAAACATAAACATTATTACCTAATATAGGTAAATCTGTATATCTTTGCGCAGGTAACCAACCTGATACATTAATGGATTGGCGATTCAATTCTAAACTTAATTGAGAAGCGACCGTTGAAGGTAAAGAACCAAAAAGAACTAACGAAAATCTGTTTTGTCGATTAATTAGAGATTGTTTAATTTTTTCTGTTTCAATAGAAAGAGAAGAAATTAAATTTTCCATAGATTTTTTCTCACTTTTCTGTGGATTTACAATAAAATTTTCTTGTTCTGGACAGCGATGCGCCATAGCAGCTAGTACAGTATCTTCTCCCTGAGTAAAGGCATAGTCCAATCCGTTTGCTCTTGCTACTATAATAGGAATTCCTATTTCATTTTCCAACTTAGGAGCCATACCCTCCAAATCCATTTTGATAATTTCCGTTGTACAAGTACCAATCCAGATTATTACACTGGGATTTCTATCTTTTCCCACTTGAAGACATAATCGTTTTAGTTCTTGATAATCGTTCAATTGAGCTGAAATATCACCTTCTTCTAATTCTGCCATAGCATAGCGAGGTTCAGCAAAAATCATAACTCCAAGAGCATTTTGTAGGAAATATCCACATGTCTTTGTACCGACCACCAAAAAAAAACTATCTTCGATTTTTTGATATAACCAAGCGACGCAACTGATTGGGCAAAAAGTATGATAATTACCCGTTTCGCATTCAAAAGTGAGAGTTTCAGATATCTTAATTGACATATATAGATTTCTTTGACTGAATATACCGGACAAAATAAAAAAGAATTATTTAATATTTCATATTATTGTAAAATCAACTAAATTAGTTTTTTCATTTTTAACGTCCATAGTTTTTACGGGATCTAAGTAAAAATCGGATAATAAACTAAAAAGTTCTCTATCCGGAATTTCTTCTGGTACAATTCCTTCTGGTTCAGATAATATTTGATCAGCTATATTTAAATAAAACTCACAAACGTATTTTAAAGTAGACTGAGATTCTACCATTTCAAATAAAGTTTTACCTTTTACTCTAGAAATTCTAATATCTTCAATCAGAGGTAGAACTTCCAAAACAGGCATTGGACAAGCCTCTACATATTTATCGATAAGATCCCTTTTAGAAGTACGATTACCAACTAAACCAGCTAATCTAAGTGGATGTGTACGAGCTTTTTCTCTAACTGAAGCTGCAATTCTGTTAGCAGCAAATAAAGCATCGAAACCATTATCAGTAATAATTATGCAATAATCGGCATAATTCAATGGAGCAGCAAATCCCCCACATACTACATCGCCCAAAACATCGGGTAAAATAATATCATATTCGTAAAATGCGTTTAATTCTTTCAATAATTTTACAGTTTCCCCGACTACATAACCTCCACATCCAGCCCCTGCTGGAGGTCCTCCAGCTTCCACACAATCGACTCCACCGTAACCTTTATAAATTACGTCTTCGGGCCAAACATCTTCATAATGATAATCTTTAGATTGTAGAGTGTCTATTATAGTAGGGATTAGAAATCCAGTTAGGGTGAAAGTACTATCATGTTTGGGGTCACAACCAATTTGCAAAACTTTTTTTCCACGTCTTGCCAAAGCTATGGATATGTTGCAACTAGTAGTAGATTTTCCTATTCCACCTTTCCCATAAACAGCTATCTTCATATTTATTCTTTTTAGTTTCCTGTATGTTCCTGTCTTTTCCATATAGTTATATCATTTGAATAATATTTATTCATGATAACATATTTCATGTTATTATGAATAAATATTTCTAGC
>Ga0194135_10000704_pt1 | contig 19675 bp, 23 predicted proteins | sample LitLau_LLRF_2013_FD_134024 | JGI IMG/M metagenome (GOLD analysis project Ga0194135, IMG submission 134024) | Freshwater sediment microbial communities in response to fracking from North America - Little Laurel Run_MetaG_LLRF_2013 (version 2) | ecosystem: Environmental > Aquatic > Freshwater >...
AGTAGGTACAATGTACAAATCTACTAGGCGGCTGGAAGCCATCCGACAGCGTAGTGTAGTAGTAATAGTACTAGTATTTTATATGTGTGCTACGTTGTGAATGGAGTCTACCTATCATGACATTGAAAGTGGCACCGCCGATACCTATGCGGGTATTCCAGCCAAGTGTGAAGGTCTGGTTGCCCCCATAAGCGCTTCAACATGACCTAAATATGCGGGCGCATCTTTATTTCCGTGGCTTACAGGCTCGTAGGTAGCATATCGCGTGCATATGAAATTCAAATTCGATTAAACTATTCACTATGCAGCAAGTCTAGAAGTCAACTTGAAACCTCGTAACCAACTAGAAAAAACCTGAGACCTACGACGCTGTCACGGAGGTTACCTAAAGATTTGACCCTTCCTACGCAAATTAAAATAGGCCACAGGAAAAAACGGAAAAAAGTAACATTTAATACTCACGATCAGTTTCACACATGCTCTTTCAGAACCTACAAGATTTTTCTAGCCCTTAAAAGGGACTCGTCTAATATATCAATGAGGATGACTAAATTTTTTCAAAGTTCCGTTGCAATTAAATCCAAGCACGCTACTTGCGTAGATGTTAGATTTCCAATATTCCAATGACAGTAGCTTTAGTTAGATTCTTAGATTCTTCTGATTTCTGTACCTAATCCACACTTGTTTACAGTATCCAGTTAGTTCTACTAATTGATGTGATTACATGTTTCTCTGAGAGGGAGGGTAGAAAATGTAGAAACGCACCAAGAACATTTTGATATGAAAAAATAATATGAATGCAATAAAAAATTTTCCAAATTCATTTTGCTTCTTATGTATTCATTATGCATCCATATAGGTAAAATACAAAATACTACAATACACACGTGGGAGTGTGTGTGTACGTGTACAATCATGAACAAAGTATTATTGTGTCGGTCGCTTGTCGTCGGGCTATTTTGAGCGTGCTGGTGGTGGTGGTGGTGGTGGTCGCGTGGTCGTGACACAGACTCACAAATAAACGCTGCAACATCATCATCATTTCATCATGCGAAGTTTAACCTTAACCCATTGTGCAGTAGTGAGAGCATAGAAAAAATGCAAGGCGAGGAATTTGGTCTTGAAGAGGAAAGGGCGGGTGAATTCGGGACTTGAAAATTCTCGCGATTCCCCTTCATCCCGTTGGGATCTGTATTATTATTATTATCGTGAAGAACACGCGTGAAGTTGCACTAGAATTAATGGTTTCCCTACCAATTATTTTTTATGTATAATGTGAAACATGAAACAAGTATAATAAAATCATAGTACGTAGATTATTCCAGGTAGCTTTTAAAAGATAAAACCTTACGGTTAACCGTACATCCTACTCTTGATCTTCGTAGTAGGACAACAGACGCAACACTAAAGCTACTACTTCTGTACGTACTCTCTTCAGTGGACAACACTGGACACAAGCGACTCATTACAAATGTTAGGTAAGGCTGTTGAATTCTATGTCAGTGCTTGTATGATCATATATTTTGAAGTGGAAATAGACGGAAGTTGTGTTAGTATTGTTAGCCCTGTCATAGACGGGATAGTTGGCCAAACTGTAAACGAAACGAGCAAGCGAAATCCGTCGATTTGACGGATTTTTTAAAATCGAGAAAGACTTTCTTAAGCTAGCACAAAAAATTGTCATTGGTGTGATGTCATATGTAATTGTCATTCATTCATTCATGGATGAAATTGGCAATGGGGAAAGAAAGTTTCCTCTAACGAAAGTCGGTGAGAGCTGAAATTTCACCTTCATCTCGCCATGGAGATTTTTCAGCAGACTCGCTTTGTACTATAGTAGTTTCGAGCGTGTTCTGCAGCTCAGCTCGTTTCGTGTATGGTTAGACTGCCAGCCGTGATGTCATTCGCGGTCGGTATCCCCAGCTGCAAATACGGTATGAATAATTCATGTGTAACTTATTATTAATTATTATTTACTTGATTTCGAAATTTGACAGATTGACGATAAAATATAGAAGACCATGTCCTTGATATACCACGTTGACATAGGAGTTCAAACAGACGATGATGACCCTGACGTGGTTTACTTTCTGGGTGGACGTCATGTATATTCTCAAACCACTGTTCTAGAGGAATATCCAGAACTTACTATAGCCGCTTTTACCACTCCACCTCCCATTTATGTACTTCCTGAGTCGGATACTGAGACCGGTGACGATAATGAAAGCAAGTTTAACAAACAGACTAATGAGCAAGCGTTGGGGACTAAATCTGCATTAAGGGACTCAGAAGAAAATCATATCAAGATTGCTACTGGAACCAATTCAACTCCTGAAAGATCTGTCACTCCGGTAGAAACCAAATGTAGTTCCACACAGCTGTCAGCAGGCGATTTGTTGAATCTTTTACTTCCGGACCGTAAAGAACGAGAATATGTTGACGCGAGCACTTCTCCAATAGCCATTCCGAAGTCACCAGTTAAACCTTCTCAACCTGAGGAGAAGCGCAAGTCAACTTTTGCAGAAAAAACTAAAAGTAGCTTGGTTAAGAAACCTGCAACCCCTGTGCCTGTGGCGGTAGAAGCGAACAAGACTAATGTAAGAGACAGTTTATTAGACTTTACTCGATCAGAAAAATGTTATCGCGTTGCATAATATGCTTCAATCTGAGTAACTTGTTTGTTACAGAATTCCAATACCTTCATTCGAGGACGAGTTACGCCTGTTACTACAAACGTTAAAAATAAAACACCTCCAATCCCAAACTACAGAAGTAATATCGCAAGTAGGTGTAGGACAGCTGTGAACACAGGACAATCTCAGCCGCAGGTACAAATACAATTTTTTTGTACATAGTCTTTGGTGGCAATACTCTCTACTAAATGACTTCAATGAAATGAAATGAATCTGAAAAATATTGCAATGTAGACTTCATTTTGCCAACTATTACTTTCTAAGCATTTATCCCTTCTTTGTCTTTTAAATGATAGCTCGTTTAAGTGGTACCTGTTTAGAGTTTGTAATTACACTATCGATGCTATTAAAAAATGCACGATTGAAATTTAATTTTGAATGATAAGTAAACAAACTTTACCAATGGTCATATCCAACAAAGAATTTGTTAAAGTCTGTTGTCTGCTCGTGTTTCTGACAGTGGGTGGAAGGTATAGGAATGGTGTATGTACTTAAGTCTTCTGTCGTCTCTCTAGATTGTAGTTTTTAGCATCTTGATTTCTCTGTTTCGAACAATGGCATAATAATATGCTTGTCTTCTACAGAGTCAATGGAAAGCGCCTTGCAATCCCCAAAATGCAAATGCCAGCAAAGTTGGAATTTTGAGGTCTAAGTCAATGATAAATCCTGTGTTGCCAAAAAATCAATGCGGTCCTAACAATAAATTAGCCAACACAGGATCGAATTCCAGAAAACCTGACAACTGTCCTCCTCCTCAAGTTGATTCTGTTGGATCACTTTCGTATCAAACACATTCCAACAGTTATTTTTCACTTCCTGATGAAACATCGTTTCGCAGAAGAAGCCATAACATTGATGAAGGTAAACGTAATTTCAATGAATAAAGTAGTTTAGTTAACATATTTATAATTGCGAATTTGCCATTCAGATGGTTGGGAAACTGTAAAGGCGAGATCAAATCGTTGCAAATGGTCTTCTTCCAACTCTTCATTGGCCTCATCCAATGCTAATCAGTCCCGGAATTCTTTGGATAAGGGCTCCTCTTCAAAATTGCAGTCAACACCAGAAACAATTCCACAGGTTACTGCAAAAACACCCAACAAATCGGACAAAAATAAAAACCAATCTGAGGCAAACAAAGTAATTGGCATGAAGAACAATAACTGTCAACAAACGAAGACCTCCTGCAATGAAAAATCTGGAAAGGAAAATAAGAAGAAGGAGCCTCCTCAGCCTCCTAAAACCCAAAAAGATACCTATGTAATTCGACTGAAGGAAGCTGCTGATGACGAAACTGAAAGTTCAGTTGATGAAGATGAAATTACAAGAAAAGAAGCAGATTTAGATGATGCCATTCGAGAAGAAGAATTGCTCGAGGAGGAATTGCTGCAAGTTGAAAAGGATTTTGAGAGAGTAAATTAAACCTTTTAGCAATACATGATCAGTGGTTTGGACTGGTTTAACTTAAATTAAAACCAATTTACCAATGAAAACTTTTTTTGACTATTTTGCAGATAGAAAAAATCAACGATGTAGAAAATGAAAGTGTCATTGACGTAGACAACTCAGCAAGCCCAGGAGTTCCTGATGTCGACGATGAATTTAATACTGATAAGTCTCATTTATATTTTGTTAATATAAATGGCTTGGAGACTACAAAAAGTATGTATTTATCAATTTTGAACTTGAATTTATTACCTACATCAATAGATTTATCGATAAGCCTTACAATTTCCATGAAACAATCATATTAACGGTGGCCTTCGTAATTTTTGCAGAAGGAGTTGCGCCAATGAAAGATCCAAGCGTGGTTCCCTTGTTTCCCGACACACGAAACTCCCCTGCTAAAGAAATCGACAAAGGAGAAACTTTACGTCGTTATGAAGCTAAGTTGGCAAAGGCTGAACATAATCGAGAGACCTTGTTGCATGTAAAATTTAATCAGTTTGTCGAATTGAGTGAAAAGGTAATATGATAAATAGACATGCACCAATGTTCTAATAGCCGATAATTCAACTGATTTTCTCTTCGCAGTTTAAAGCTCTAAATGAGACAACCAAAAAGTTGGTATCAGAGCGAGATGAATTGATAGCTCGGTCCGTCAATAGAAGAAAACAAGCCAGCGAAAAGCGAAAGTTGCATTTAAAAAAAATCCAAAAGAAAGCTCACGATGAAGATTCCAAGGCAAGAGAAATAGCATTTATTAATTTGCTTGAAGCGCAGAACAAGCGGCACGAATATTTTCAAACAGCGCAGGTAATTTCATAAGATGCTTACTAGCTAGTACTAATTCACGATTCGTATCCATCATTAATGTAGGAGATAGAAGATCGCCTGCAGAGTAGGAGAGAAGAACGAAGACTGAAATTAGAAGCACGAGCGCAGAAAATAACAGCAGTTATTCAAAGACAAGAAGCAATAAAACAAGACTGGCAGCAAAAACTGGAGCAAATACAAGATAAAAGAAAGAGAAAAGAGGAAAGGATACAAAGGGAGAAAGAAGAACGAGTTAGAGAAAGAACCGAAATGGCCCAGGAAAAGGCGAGGTTGTTAAAAAGAAATTGCATCCTTTCAAAAATTACCCAGTGATTTTGTTTAAATTAGGGATCGTGAGGTCAGACTTTCAGCCATGAATGCTGCAAAACAAGCTGAAAAAGAAGAACTCCAAAAAAAGATACAGCAAAAGCAAGTAGACTCAGCCCGACGCCATGAAGAAAACATCGAACAAATCCGTCAAAAAGCCATTGAGTTGGGGTCTTTCAGGGAACTGGACGATAGTACAACGAATTCTGTCCGAGTTTGTACCCTTTGTAAAGTTATGGTAATCCTTGTCAATTTAATACCAATTCATACCATGAAAGCAGCATTCTAAATCTTGGGTTGTTATTTAGCTTCAATCTGAAATCCACGAAATGCAGCACGTCCGGGGAAGAGCTCATTTAGATGCCGTTAAAAAAGCAGAAAAGTTAATTACTTCATTGCCGTCTAACACGTCCATGCCGTGTTCAGAAACTGTACCCAACGAGGGATTCGGATTGAAATACATAGAAGATATTCAGGCAGATAAGATGGATCCAAGTATTGTTCACTCCGATAAAAGTCGTTTCAAGTCTGTAAAGAAACACGTCAAAAAGTTATTTCAAAAGTTGGTCGAAGCAGGAAAAACATTTGAGAAGCTTGAGGATGACTATCGAGCTACAGGAAAGCAAAGGGGCGATCCAAATGTTAAGTCAAAGATAAAGAAAAGTATATTAGAGTTAGACCGGCTCGTGGGAACTTTCAGCAATAATAAAGGAACGCCAAACCTTGCAACTCAAATGGACAGACTGATGTCCGAGATTAGGAGAGCTGCAATAAAGGTTAAAAAGAAGATTTTATTTAGTAGATTCATTTGATATTGAAGGTTGGTAGTTGAATAATTAACCAATATTTGTAAATTTTCTCCCACTACAGAATGATTATATACAAGAAGTTATTCTGAGCTGGAACGCGTTAAACGTAGCGCTGAAAGTAATTCAATGTCAAGCTACAGACCTTCCGATACGGTAACAAGATTTCTCGTAAATATTTTATTTCGTCAAAATTTTTTTAATCTTTCTTTTAATTAGGTGTAAAATAAATGCTTGTGATATGCTGCACGGGTTCATCACAACGAGTTTGGCCAACGGAATGTACATCGTTAGGGGCACTGGGATATGTACTATAATGCAGATTTGTGCTGAGCGGTGGAACGTGAGTTATAAAATTGAATATTATGCAAATCATAGTTAAGCAAAAACTAACATCAACTTTTTGAATTTTTAAATTGGAAACAATCTGAATTCATCAGATCCTGATCCCGGATGACAATCGGTGGCTTATTTCGTCGTCAAGTGGCGGAGCTGGAGCTTTGCCAACAGATCCGTTAATTGGTAAAGCACTGATTACCATACCTGTACAAGAAATTAGTTTTATATTGTTTTACTGTTTAAAGAAGAAGGAATTTTAATCGTAAATTTAGAGTCGTTGATGAGACTGCTGTTTAAACTACTTGAGTATGTAGCAAATCCATTCACTGGAATTCTGAGCATATCAACCCAGCTAAAAACTGGAGAGCTGGAGGACATAAAGAAAAGAACCCATGATATTATCGGGTATATTATCTTACTGCCTATTACAATTTTTAGTGTTTTTGATAAGATTATCAAAATGAAGCTGCATTTAAACAATTTGTATATGAAACTGTTTTCAGTTATCTTGTGACTTCAGGAGTCATCGACAGAATTACAGTGTACTGTGGAGGAGTTCGCGGACCCGTTGACAACTGTCCAGCAGTTGCCGGATTGCTGCAAATTTTTCTGGATTTCCTGACTTTGCTCGTTTACATTCTTCAGTTGTGGTAAATCGAGATCCATTGCTCCAAATTAAGCCTTTAAAGAATCATAAGCTATAACAAGATTTATTTTACAGTTGGGGAGAGGATGCTAGAGGATGTATTATTGAAAAGAAGGAGCCAGACTCAACTCAATTGGTGGCTGCACTTGAATCATCTGAACTGGCTGGTGCTGTTTCTATGTCTTATTCACTGTTGATTCACCAAGGTGCCCCTTCTCGGTCGCGACCTGCAGAAAGCATTGATAAGCCATCTCGCAATCGAACACCACCGCCCCCAGGGACGGCCACAGCTGAAGTTATTAAGTCGACTCTTTGCCTCATCAACGCTATGGCTAGACTAGACTTACTCGCATTACAGAATGTTCTTAGCTCCGAAACAATGTCTTTGCAGTTTAGACATATTGCTGGTCAACTTCTGTGGCTAATTGTTCCTTTTCGCAACGAGTATGGGATGAAAAGACTACTCACTGAGCTTATCATTGCAATAGGAAACTTTGCCGTGGGAAATAAATCCAACCAAGTAAGTTTTAATACTTTTAATGATAATTTGCAAACCATTCTCATGTTAAAAAATACTAACCTTTATTTTTTATTAGGCTACTATTCAGTCTGGTCAGACACCAACTGTTCTTCAGCTGTTGTGTGATTTGCCCGAGGAATACTTTACTCAAAAGCAACTGCAAAACAATTTATTTCCTACTTTGCTAGCTGTCACAAATGGCTGTCCAGAAAACACGGAAGTTCTAGTTCAGAAAAAAATTGATTTACAGGTGCGTCTTTCATCTCCCTTCTTTCTATCCTTCTAGCCCAGGTATTATTGGGGTTATAGTATTGGGGGTTATTGGGGCCAATGTTAGAAGTCTGTCCGTTTGTTTCACTGTAACTTGTCGTTTTACTCGGGAGTACTCAACTAATCATCATCAGAATTTGGAGCCTATGGCTAAAAGTCATACCTATCGAAAATTGATATTGACAATTTGACCAAGCGAACCGCACCGGTCACAAGTATCGGTCAATTTGGCTACTTTCTGGATTTTTCTGTTATATCAATTATAAACTGAGAGCGCTCCAAGATTTTGCTAATATTTAAGTCAATATTGTGGACATTATTATTTTTCCTGAAGCTCTAATCCGTGGTCATGATTATAGTGACAGTTAAGGTCAGTATCCAGTTTCTGGATGCTGTTTGCATTCGACACAATAGTTTGCGTCAAAATATTAAGTACCGTGTAGTCACTATCCCTATTCCCTACAAAAATTAATGCGGGTTAGGGATTATTTTATTGCGTCTGATCTGATACACAATACCTGGGCTAAACGATCTGCATGAAGTAGTTTGTAGTTTATACCAATGCTTGTATAAGCCATATTTGTTAAACTTGTTTGTAGGCTTTAGAGAATTACATGAATTCGGATGCTGGGAAAGAGAACGTAATAATGAAACGGTTAAATCGAATGGCGGTGATAAATAACTCAATTTCAACACCTAAAACTAAACCCGGTAAGAAAAAGAAGTAAAGCTCTCCCAAGAATAATTTCAGCAAACAAATAAAACTGATACACTAAGCGGAGTACAAGCCTCAGAAGAAATGAAGACACTTGTGTGCTTTGGATTTACAATTAAATTGATCTTTCTTCAATAATTCACAACTAAAATAGTATAAAATAATTTCCGAAACTTAACAACGTATCATAAGAACGCATTGTACTCGCAACACTGATAACAATAATATAATCACAAATTCGTATGGCATATTTTTGTTGATTTACTGTACTCATTTTTAACCGATTGACAAGATTGGATACACATTGTTAATTGCTATTGAACAAATGAAAAATATCTCACTCAGCATATACAGTAAGCTTAGACTGTAGTTAAATAAGTTCTGTATTTGATTGGGAATCATTAAAAAACAACGCGAAAAAGGTGAAATAGGTGTTAAATGAATTATTATACACAATATCACAGAATATTTAAATAGTGGTTGCTGCCAAAACGGTTGTCGAAAGTCTAGTTATGTTAATGTTAGCGTTGAGTTTATTAGGTCACCTAAATTATCCACGTCTTGCTGATGATCTTCTTCGAGAATGTCTTCCAGGTCACCTTCCTCATCAGAAGTGTCGGTATGGACTTCTTGAGATGTCTTTATCTGGAAGTGGGCACCTACTGTCGCAGCATCGTTTAACGTTCGAAAAGCATTGAGTATTCTTCCATCCGATGTTGAACTTAGATCGGTCTTCACTGGCAACTTATCATTTAATCCCTGCATTCAAAATTATTATTACTTTTCTCTTACAAGTTGCCGAGTTTAGTTCAAGTTTATTTGATTTTCAAAGGAGTGTGTACAAACCTTAGTAGCATTGGAGAGATGAGCGATAAGGTCGAAAGATTCCTCCATTTTCAGTGGTTTTGCTTCATTAAAAGTCCAATCGGGGGTTTTCAAAGATTCATCCCACTTATTGGTTTTCTTCTTCTCTTTCTTCAAAGAGTTTGAGCTGTGTTCTGGGGAATGACTAACAGTGTTCGGGACAGTACTTTGACTGAACCTGTGAAGCACAAATCTATGTTTTCCTGGAGGATGAAGCTCTGATAACTCTGCACATTTCTTAGCAAAACGCGGCACATTTTCGGTCATCTTATCAACATCGAAAAATTGTTTCCCCACATTCTGGGAGATTTGGGAGGTAGCCAGCATTTGAAGAACTGCAGCGACACTTTCTTCCTCTTCCTCCTCTTCCATCCGACGCTTCTGTTTAGCCTCCTCTTCCTCATCGAAATCCTCTAGAACGAAATTTTCGGTTTCTTCAGCTAAAGAACTTCGCACGACCTCTGCAAGACGTCTAGCGCTGTCGGACGAGAGCGAGCGAACAGCAAACTCCACGTGCTGCAGAACGTCACTTTGCTTTTTGAACTGGTGTTTGGTTGCTTCACTTTGAAGAGACTGGAGACGACTTTGCTCCTCAACTTCCATTTGAATGAGCTTCTGTTTGATTCGAGCACCTTTGTCTGGAAGCTTAGAGAGCAGCGCAGACCTGGAAATCAATGGAAAGCAAAATCGTGCTACTTTTGCAGTACTAAAACCCATCAATGAAACCACGCTTGGTGGACGACTCAATCACTTACTAACGAGCAATCTTCTGAAAAAAGGAACTTAACGTTCCCCCATCGGCAATTTCATAAAAAGCAATATATAATACAACAACTCATTGAGATTTTTATGAACGAAGAGAATCAAGTTGAGTGAGGGGCTTCGGTATAAAAACTGTCTCATTCAAAATAAAAAAAACCGTCTGCTCGTTATTAGCTTAATACACGGTTGTTCCATCTAATATACTGTTAATTCCCATAAAAATTATTAAAAACGGGAAGTGAAATACCAATAAATAATATTAATACTTCTTTACGAACTTACTTGCTTTGAAGGAGTTTCCTTTCCCTATCAATTGCCTCCTGCAGTTCTCTCAGAGTCATCTTCTTAATGTCGACATGTTCCGACGTAGCAGGAAGGGAAGGAAGCGACTTCCCTTGAGATCGATTCGAATCTTTAGTCGACATTTTGTAATTTTGTTACACAAATGTTACAATCTTACAATTCAAATTCTTGTCTGGAGGAACAACTTCAGCGTAGACGAGTAATTTGAAAGTGGCGGTGGACTGACAAGAGTCCCCACGATTACTTCGTCCCTAGTCTCAAGATGAGACGGCTTGATTCAGAGATGCCAGTAGTATGGAGTTATGCATTATGCATGAAGAACATCTTCAGGATGAGGTGTTAGAAAAAAAACCTGAATTCGGTTATTGTAATAACTTAAGTGACCTTCACTAGGGTCCTTTTTGACCTCTTTTAATAGTAAAAAAACGCTTCATCTCCTTCTTCCACATTAGAAGAATATGGAACCGTGTATGCTCTTTGAGCTGACACGATGCGACTGTCGTTGCGATTTGTATCCAGAATCCAGACGCTGAAAAAGCTGCTGTGAAGCATGTCCATGTCTGTGGGTGGTCTGAATTCCCCGATAAACTCCTCAAATCCATTTCCTTCATCTCCAATTTAATCTCATCATCTGATGAATTCTTATCGTTAGATTCCCCCGTGGGAACATTCCTTATCACTTCCAAATCCCTTTTCCTGAATGCCCTCACATTACGCCGATCCCTTATCTACGCACTAACTCCCGGAAGATTAACATCGGGTATTAGTATGCAGGCTCGCAGGCTCAACACGCTCAAAATTCAGAACTAGTAGTTCGCAGTATTCCAGTAAGCGAGAAGGTTCCAATTTCTCATTAACTTACGGCTTCATCAAGAACATACTTACATAAAAGCGAGTTTTAGGAATACCTCCACAACTTTCTCCGCACCTTCACCTTCCTCCACCCCGGCCTTCATATCCACCCTTAAAATGACAGCAATCGAACCTCTATCTTCTTAAAACACGGTCGATAACTCTGAAACCATTTACTTCAATTCCTCGAGCCTACTTGCTTCCGAATTTTGAGCCTGGTGAGCCTGCTTACTGATTCTCACTAGTCTTATCGGACAAACAAATCACTTCCGTTTCTTTACTAAAATCTTTTCGTCTCATTTCCATCCGATTTGCAGATTTGGCGTCATCATAGGATTCACAATGTAAATGGCCTCAACATAGCTTTTGCAATGTAAATGGCGTCAACACAGGGTTTTCGCACGAGTATGACCAGAGCAGAGATTCAACTTGGAGATGACGAGAGGGGAAGGGGGAGAAGGAGAATGAGGGTTCATTTTGGTTGAATGGGTGGGGAAAAATGAGGGGAGGGGTTGCAGAATTAAGTCTGGTTAACAAGGGTGGGGGTGGTGATTGCGTGTCAGATTGTTTGAAAAACACAGTTTTATCATTTACCAGACTTCAAAGTGGAGAGAAAGGGAATAACCGTCTCAATAGAGATGGCCTTTCAACTGTCCCGTCCCACAGTCCCAGTGAAATACATACGAGGTTGTATGCCGAGGTGTACTTGCAAACTTGCAATAGACAAGAACTAATAACATCAATAAGGATCTACAGATTCGATGAAGTAAGTTTCCTTCCGATGTGCTGATCCTACCTATTTGGGTTAATAAGGTTAGTCGGATCAAATTCGTCTATTTAGTTGTGCGACGTGAGTTTCTCGTAAAGCTTATAGTAACAAGATTCATTTTTATTCGCAGAATTAATATACTCTAGTAGTAGGTCTGATTCATGCAGTACGTGTCTATTTACAACGTTTAACAAGCCAAGAAAAATCACACACCCTGAAATGAAGTATATATATATGTACTAGTGTGGCCGTAAAACCCGGAATTGTGACCTCTTGAAGGAGCTTCAATGTCAGACACAGTTTACATTTCATGCCCAAGACCGCAAACAAGAATATCTGCTTGTTAGTGTACAGGATATATCTATAATATGATTTTGTTGATTTGAACTAAATTTTTCCAAAAAATTGCCTGTCAGTTCTTTTTGCTAACGCAAAGAGATGATGATAGTGTATAATGTGTATGCTGCTCTGAGAATGCCGTGGGTAGTTGGTAAATGAGGTGATGAGCTTATCCAAGATTCTTCGGAGACCCTCACATTTTATGTTTATACTGAATGAAATATGTTTATGAGAGATTGCAGAGTGCAAAATCGAATGTTGTTCGTAAGTTATAAGTTATCTCCCGATATCCTCGTGGGATCCGAGATTATAAACATGACGAATTCTAAGAATAGCCGTTTATTCCATCATTTCTGGCTCATTTCCAGATAATAATACGAGAGAGCCTACCAACCATTTCTCTACATTTCTCGTCACTTTCTAACTTTCTTTCTGATTGAGAAGTCTTCCTGTTAGTTTTTGCTTAGCATTTCGAGGAGACACACGCACGCACAAATCCTCAACTTCCATCGAATATATAGTCTCCAGTGTTTTAATTCCATCGCCACATCGAAGACTCAGCAGACCAGAGGTTAATTGGGGTTTGTATTATACTAATAATATTTTGTTTCATATTGCCGAAGTTAGGGTGTGTAAAAGTGGAACATTCGAAAAATCTCGGTTATTAGCATTAATAGTGAATTTGCCCAAGATTAGAGAGAGTTCTTGATCGACAGATCGATCAATTCACTTGAATAAATAAGCTTAAGTGGAATATCAAGAGGATCTGTTAATTGGTAATGTAATTTTAAATTGCTTTTCTTCGATCTCACGGCGTTTTGAGCCTTAGGAAGATATTCTAACTGCCTGAATTACGTAAGGGGTGATATTTGTTAGATTGATTTCACTTGAAATGCAATTCGGGAATTAATAAGAATCCTTCTATTTGCACCGAGCATGTATTTCATGACCATAAAAGAAAGCCTGTAGGTATTTAGTTTAAGTATGACTCAGAATCATTCTGACTGAGTGATTCACTCTAGCTAGTCTAGAGACTCGGGGATGGAGAGATAGAAAGAATCGCATAAGCTGATAACCGTGTGTGTGTGTGTCTGTGGAGCAAATCGAGAATCGCGAGTGATTTAGAGGCTGAAAACTTAGTTTTGGCTGAGAAGACGAGAAGCTTTGGTGCTTCCATTCTTGTGCAAGATTAAATTTAGAATTTTCGCCTATTTTTCATCTGTTGCTTTCCATCAATGCGTCCTTCCTTCCGTGGAAAGCAGAATGTCTCCACTAACCATCGTCGTCATAATTGACTCTCCCTCCACTCTATCCTATCTCAATTACTTTATCTGCTTCGTCGTCATATTCCGCTTTCATGTTTCCTTAACCTTGTCTCTCCATAACTTATTTTTGTTTATTCTTAGAACTCATGGAACACAATAAGAGTGCTAAATATTCATTTCATTCATTTGGCAATGCATAATATTATCTCACTTTACCCTCAGAGACACACATGGGCATTTAAAAAGATTAATTGATTAAAACCACATATGCTAATCAGTCTATTTGTTTTCAAGAAAAATACTACTCTCATAATACATACCATGTGTCCTTATGAACTGTTGTTTTTTATTTGTAACCGTTCTTGTGTCTTGTCTTTTCTACGATTAATCTAATGTGACATCCAAATGGAAGAACGCCAGTGCATAAATTGAACTGAACTAAATCTTAAGCATGAGTTTCTTATACATTATATATTCTGCATCTTCACAATCTCAATGAACAATTAACAAAGACCAATAGCTAATTAACTCGGTTTCTAAAAAAAGTTCATTTGATAAATGATGCAATGTCTCTCTTGAATTTCTAGAGCAGAAACGAAAATACGAAGAAACGACTGAACTTTACACGTACAAGTTAAGAATATCCTTGAAAGGGAGTGTGAATAAAAGATGTCGTTCAGAAACCACTTTGACATGATCAGCTTGAATGAGCCCGTGACCCACAAGGCCAAGTTTTGGCAGTCTTATGTGCGAGCTTTGAAAGGTACGTCAAATAATTTATGCGGAGTTTATGCGGAGTTTAACTTTGTTCTAAAACTACGCAGTCAGCAGTACTTTTAATCAATTTCGCTTTGTTAAATAATCCAGGCACAGAAGACATGCGAGCTGACGACGGGAAACTTAGGTTGAGACCTCGAGCGATGTCCGAGTTCCCCGAGTTTTCATCCGGGAGGGGAATCTTCGACGATAGATTCGCAAGTGACCCTAATACCCGCATCTTCACTCCTGGCTACCGGTACTTGCCCATCTCTCGGGAGACTTATGGATACTCCCCACGAAATATTTATGGATCTACCGACAGACCTAGATATGTCCCTAGACCATGTAAGTCTTTTTTTGAATACAGAGAGAGCTCTTAAACTGTGTGTGTGTAAACTACCCACCACACGTACTGCAGTCAGCAAAAGCAGGCTATACATTTCTAATAATAATTAAGTCGCACCTTATTATTAGTCACACGTTATATTAGCGTGAGACTGGTCATTTAAAATATTATATATTTGGGTGATAATAAGCTTCGGTTCCACCTGAGGACGGATTCGTGCGGGAATCATCTCCAGTGAGCTACCCACCGTCGTATTACAGACCTTCTCCGTGGAGAGCTTCGACTCCTCCCCCAACTCCGAGCTATTCGTACTCCCCTTACATCCCTCTTTATGCTAACCGAGGGGGGTATACTTATCGACCTTATAGTGACCTTATTAATCCATCTCCTTATTTGCCTATGTCATCCATCACAAGAGATCCGTGGTGGTATGATACTTATGGACTTCGTCCTTATTCCTACTATCCGAGGTATCCTTCGTCCCTTAGGACTTCTTACTTGTCCCCTGTCAAAAACAGGTACTTGTGGACTCGACATCCTATGCGGTACCTTTAAGGACTCGTACATATATCACCTAGCCTGCAATATACACACATACATACATGTTCACAAATCCGGGGTAATTTGATATACACACTGACACAGTGAATATGAATCTTGCTCTGAGCTACGCTTCATATGCTGAGCTAAAATAAGTCTTGTTAAGTTCCGTATTAACGCAAATATAGGGCTTATTCTTATTTCCAAAGAGTGATCGCACAAAAACTGACGGAGAAGATTACTTTTAACTTCATATAAAATATTTAAACTTTTAAACAATTAAGAACAGTCTGAAGCGTGTATTTAATTCACATTACTCTCAATTCATCCCCAAACCCTGTTTATTATTATTAAGTAGTACCCTTTCTTTATTTGCCCCGAGGAGTGTTGGTGTGGCGAATATATTTTTATTACACATTAAGCCTGCTTTTGCTGCTCAGTAATATTTTTATCAAGTAATATATACTCAATTGGGGAGAATAATTAAGTGTACGCATAACCATGAACCTTAAAACTGTAACTTTAACTTGAGATACTTTGAAATAAGGGAGTGGTAAGATAATGATGATGATATTTAATGTGGATTTTCTATTTCTAGCTGGACTCCGAGTGTGGTAAACTAACCTTAAGAAAACTGCAACTCACAAATCATCATTGAAGTCAACCTGGAATCGGAGATTATAAACTTCCCAATGTTCCCAGCTTTATTTTACATGCTTAACTTGAAAAGACTCCTTGTTCACTCTTCACAATCGGACACTATATATTATTAATGCATTGCTCCTGTCTTTTCTGTGTAAATCTTATTTTTTTGCAGATGTTACAACACAAATTCACAATTACCATGCAAGTAGTCTTGTTATGTATTTAATCCCTCTGCAGCTTTTTCAGCTTCCATAAAGAAGTATTTTGAATTGTATTGAGAATACCGGTACAGTTCATTTATTAATATGTTTAAAATCGCTTTCTATTGTTACACATAATACACACAAAAAGTATAAGAGAGTATACAGAGAATAGATGCACATGTATCGCTATATATATCTATATTTATTCTACACGATTCTAAAGTTCTAAACCAACCACCACAAAGAAAACAATTGGAAATGGCAACCCCCGTACATATATGAGAGAGAAAAACATTTTCGAAATCTACTTTGCGAACATCTCTAAATTTAGAGTTGTCAAAAATGGATTGATAGTTATCTTTTGTGTGATGAGACGGTCAGAACAATGTCATACTCTGTACGATTGTTATTTAAGAAATAAATATCCTCCCAATTGAGATATATATTTCAAGAGGGAGAAAGCTTTAAACTAACCTTTAAAGACTTAATTGTCAAAGGTTTAAAAGTGCGGTCGTTCTTTTTCATAATCTGCTTACGATTCTGAATAGATTCCTTCTTCCTTGAACTTTACATACTACGTTTTATATTGTGGCTATCACTACTACTGCTCCACTTCAGTCAGTTGGACTTGTTGTTGTTCTTCTTCTTCCATCAATAATTGTTTTTGTTGTATTTCCTTCTTCATCAACATATCCTTGTACGCATTGACAGATCGAGCCAAAGCTGTGACATTTCCTACTCCGAATCCCCTGGCTCCTCGTCTTTGAATCACTTCCAAGAAAAACGTGTCCTTGTCAAAAATGGGGTGGGTGAAGACTTGCATAAGATATCGTTCTTCCGTGGGATTGTAATCTGGTTCAAATACATCTGCTTCGTTGTCTAGCAGAATTCCGTACTTGCTTAGAATAGACGCGTTTTCTCCAACGGATTCAATTACCTTTAATTGTCCCACCTGAGGATTCGTGTTCAAATGAGGATTCTTATTCTAATTTTGATGGTAATATTTGGGTTAATTATTGTTACTTACCTCTGTGTAATAAGTTGGAGGAGGGTGTCTAAATCTCACTCCCTGTTCTGTTAAGTGATGAACCGTTTCGACTATATTTTCCGTGTGAAGTCCCAAGTGCTGAATTCCAGCACAGCCGTGGTCACTAATGAAACTCTCGATTTGAGTGTTACCTACGGGGTAAAGTGAGATTTATAAATTGCCGTAGTTTTAATCGCTCTCGATCTCATATAAGAAGCAAAAGAACTCACTAATATTTGGTAAAGACTCGGCAATGACAATCTTAAGTGGTTCCCATTCTTCTTCATCGCATTTTTGTGAAGCCAATCCTGCTTCAGAGCATTTCCAAAACTCCAAAACTTTGAGTCTCAATCCGACATCATCTCCTATAACGAGTCCCTCTTCTTCTGTGTCTTGTCTAGAATCAAATACATACAAAAAACGTAATATTACATTTAGCACAATTCCACATTGAACTCTTCTCCTTCCACAATATGATGATAAGTTTAAAATTCCTATCCTTTTTGCTCTCCCAAAGAATAATGAGGATACAAGGAACTGAAAAGTATTTAAAGAACTCTAAAAGTGGGTCATCATCATCAAAAACCATTCCACAACCTCCACACACAAATATATAAACCCATATTCCCCCTCCTCCTACGTAGTACGTGCGACTATTCTCCAAGAGTAATAAATAAACTTTTAACTTTTACAGCTATGCCATTTTATATAGTTTGTAAATTGTCATTGGGACTTGAACTGCCTTCTCTCACCTGTTTGTAAGGAACCGTTGCATTCCAAATGTTTTCTCGTACCATTCAATAATTCCATTGGTTTGTCCAACTCCACATGCCAATGTAAAATGATCGAAGTGAGTCATAGTAATGCCCTGAATGTGTGAAGTCCCACTGTTATTGTCGTCTATGGGAAATCCATTAGATTTATTTCTTCCAGAGAGTTTATTAAATCCAGGGAGGAACCATCCGGTGTATGAATCTTTTTGGATTAAAGTATGGACGACATTTCCAACGCATGATTTAACAACAGCAAAGTCTACAAACCCCAAGGGACTATTCTGCGGACTTTCTACTCTTGTGATATCCTGGAGAATTGTAGCTTGTCCACTCTCCCTTATGGTATTTAAAGACTTGACTAAATCTTTCACTTCTACGGCCACATTAAACACAGAGTCGATGTGGTGATGTCCTTCATCCCTACTGCAGCAGAAGAGAGACCAACTTTCACGGGGATCTTTTGGAAGATCATCGGAATCGGAATGATGGGAATCGGTGATTATTTTATCACAATTTGGTTTGACCTGGCTGTAAACGAGGCCTTTTCGGGAGGTAATGATGAATGTGGTTTTGGAGAGTTTTAAAACAAACTGGAGGCATTCTTTAGTCTCCCTATGGCCTACTAGGTAAAGTCCGAATTGGTTGCAAAGTAAATTGACCACTGGAGATGGGTCTTTAACACACAATTCAATGTGGTGAAGTCGCAGCTTCATTTTGTTTCTTGCGGGGTTATCTCTCTTTGTAAGCCTATGGAGTGTCAAAGACTAAAGTTAAAATAAGACTACACGGCTTTTATTGCCGTTGTGATGAGTTTTCCCAAGAATTAGACTGGTAATATAGTAATAGAGAGGAGGCAGTGAAGATAGTGTTGAGGAATGCTCGATAATTCCCACAGGTAGCCAAAGGCCGACTAATGAGCTAACCCTTTGGACTCGGGATTTTTAAAGGGAGTAGGGATAAAGTCACGTAGTCCGTAACCTGCATAATATTCCGTATGTGCTCCTGACGCAAATCCTTCTTACAAGAAAGTACTTTCGTGGTCATAAATTCACAGCAATCACCGTCATGTATATATGTATAGCAATACTTGTTCTTACTTCATGTACTTTTAGCGAGTACACAAATGTATTTGCATACTAAGAATTATCAAGAAATTAACGTTTATAATATTGTGTTAGACTTTATCCACACGAGGTGCGATATGTTTTATTGTAAGGGTAAAAAAGAAATTCGCAAAGAGTACAGAATATGCATATGAGGTGTAGTTTTTACTAGTCAGATTAGTTTTGTTAATCTCTAGAATTATTAGTTTGTAATTCCGATTCAAGGAATCTATTTAAATCTGTGAGAATGACGAGATAGTTTTAAGAAAATGTGATGGTGAAGAAGCTTAATGAAATTTTTACATCATTCTCCCTAATTTAGTGCGGTTTATAGAAATATAACCGGCTGTTTAAGTTCGAAGAACGGGGATCTCTTCAGAGAAAAGTACGTGCGAGCTAGTGAATCAGAGGTGGGCATCGCTCGCGCTCACGAGCGAAAAAAGTCGCTCTTTCGCTCGCTCGCGAGCGAGCGAGCGAGCGAAAAAATAAAATCAACTGATAAGTGAGCGAGCGAGCGAGCGAAAAAATTTTAAGTGAGCGAGCGAGCGAGCGA
>Ga0194135_10000705_pt1 | contig 19674 bp, 9 predicted proteins | sample LitLau_LLRF_2013_FD_134024 | JGI IMG/M metagenome (GOLD analysis project Ga0194135, IMG submission 134024) | Freshwater sediment microbial communities in response to fracking from North America - Little Laurel Run_MetaG_LLRF_2013 (version 2) | ecosystem: Environmental > Aquatic > Freshwater >...
AGATACCCAGTCTCTGTACTGTAAGATGACGATGATGATGATGAGCCACTTTAGAATCCAGTACACATATCATATAGGCTGACTGTTAAACGATGTGGAGTAGTATACTAGTAGTAGTAGTAAACATTAAGAGACGAAGGTGCATAATATCATCTATCTTAAAGGAGACAAAGACATACAAACGAAGCCTCGAAGGGTTCAATGCATAGGAGGGCATACTACATAGTACTAGGATGGGACAAACACCAGGAAAGTTAATCCGGGCAAGTAGAGCTCGTTCATCTCTTCTCTGCTCACTTTGCAGAAATCAGTCAGTGCAGTTCTCGCTCTTGAGTTGGCCACTTTGAGACGGACCACGACCGTGTATAATACTCTCCTTTCCTTGCGTTAACCACAACAAATGCTATTCAGAGTGTGTAGTAATTCAATCGTTATTCAACAACAATTAGTCGTGAACACAAGTTTTACTAATAATAAATATCACGTTCATTCAACTACTATTCTTCGAAGTGACTTGGTGGTGGTGGTGGTGGTGTTGATGGTGGTGATATATGTGCATATTTGCATATGTGGAAGTGTGGAAGTAAGTCGAACCTATCATCATCATCATCATAATCTTTATTGCGGGCTTGGTATTATTGACAACGACGATCCTCTCTAGAGCAACTATTAAAGAATTTTTATCGAGTGTCACATCATAAATATATAGTAAGTCCAGTTCATTAATAAGTTCGTGTTATTATCGTCTATCCGTGACTTCCTGACTAATCACTTTGTCAAGCAGTTTTTTTTGCAAGTTGCACGTAGATTAATATAATATTATTGCTTCAGTCTATGTGAGATAATATCGCAATTATCGCTGTCAAAAACAATTGTCTCAAATTGCTGCATGTGGTGGTGGTGGTGGTGGTGATGTTGGTGATGAACGCTCTTCTTAATCGTCCATATATATATTTTCTTCCAGAGACATATATAATTTGCAAGTGCTTCGATGATATTCATCCTTTCTGTGTAGGATTTCCAACGAGATTTTTAAGTACACCATCAGCATCATCATCATCATCGTCTTGAGGAGCAGGAAGGGTTACCACCGCCAGTCAAAAACACTCCAGTTGTTGGGATCCCAGAACCAGGACTCATCTGCTGCTGTCCTCATTCTTATTACTCAGATTGTCCAGCAGAAACTTACTCAAGATTCTGGAAAAACTCGCTAATTGGAATTATAAACTATTAAGAAGGTGAGTGACATATGGAAGAGAGTCATTTATAAATATATTGTTAGGGTATGATTGGTCGTTATTAAGAAGATATAGTGTTCATTCATATTGGATATTGGTCACCCGATGAATAATACCAAGTCCTTGGCTAGCACTGCTAGCAGCAGGTGAGGCACGCGTGCATGAGGATAATCAGATTTCATAGAACACTTCGATTGTGTGCTATTCTTGGGAGTCATCGGTGGTGGTAATTTCAGTAGCACTAGTGGGACAGCGAATACTATTTCGGAGTCATATTTCAATTTTTTTTGTTTGGAATTGCTAATTTATACTATATTTGTAGCATGTGTATATATGAGAGTAGGTGCATACATATGGACCTAATGGCCATTTTAGTACGGTATGGTATTTAAGGTGAGGGTTTTTTAACTACTTTAATTCCTAGTTAAGGAGAGGTGAGTAGAGTAATTAATTTTGTTGCATATAGTTAGTTATATAGTTGTTCGAGTCGTGTGTTTTGTTTGATTGGCTCATAATATTATTATATTGGTGGAATTGTTGATATAGTATATTCTAAGATAGAGTGACAGTGAGGCCGCCGCAATGGTTCGGTTTAATTGTAGTGGGTTCGCAGGTTTGTTATCACATTTTAGAAAGCAGGTTTACATTCTATTGTTTTACAATAATGTGAAATGGCTTACTGTGGTGACACAATGGAGATAATGTGAGTTATATAAGTAGATACGCGTGTGTATGTATAGAAGATATTAAGAATGGGTAGAAGAGATGCAAAGCAAACAAGAATGAGTGAAACCATTAATAAGACATAATTTAAAGTGAGTGCATGTGGGTTGGTGGATAGTTGTTGTCTGAATTAGTGAGTCACAACGGCATTCGCAAAAGTATGAAGTAAGTAAGTAGAGCTGGCTGTGTGGAGTCTTCCAAGAAAGTAATTGGCCGTGTGGAATTGAAGGAATGAGAATTGTTGATGAGAGAGATAAACAGTCCATAGACTTGTCTGCATTGCATACTACATGAATGCCCTTTTTATCTACATTCGTCATCGTCATTCGTTCTTATATCCAACACCACCTCCAGTGGATTCTCTACTAGCTTCACAAGATTTGCTCTGTTGGAACTAATGGTCTGCCTTCGAAGTATAAGGCCATGATTGATTGACCATAATTCGCATGATATATTTAAACTTGCATACATCTTTAGTGAGGAACCAACTTAACAGCTCGTTGGCTTGTGGCAAGAGAGACTTCTGCTGAATGACATAATCGCTCTTTCCTTCCTACTTACTCGTGCCTTGCACTAACATTTCTTTCCAAATCACCACCGTTTCTCTCGCCCGTACAAATGCTCCAATTTTCTCTTAAATGGGTTTTACTTCTCCAACACCAAATGCTGTGATAAGCGACCGCTTCATCCCATCCCCTCATGTTAATTCAGAACTTGGAACTCAACTCCTATAAATCAAATGTAACTGATCCTATCGTTTGTTTAAGCCGTTTGGAAAAGTACTTAGTTTAACTGAAATTGGTTTACGATTGATGAGACCAGGAGCGTTAAGTGTGGTGGTCGTATATATAATGCAAGGGCAGAAATCATCTGACAAACGGTCGTAATGATGATTGCGTGGCTAGATACAGTGAATGAGATCTGTTGAGGCAATTAGATACCTAGGGATCAATCACTTCCACTCTTGTTGTGTCCATTAAATTACGGGTTACAGGGAGACAAGTACCGGAGTCTTCCGAATAAGCGGAGAGCTAGTTCATCGAGAGAAAAAGGATGTGCTACTAAGTCGGGCAAAGTGTGTGGTTTAATTCACTTTCGGGAAGTTGTGAGTGTAACGATGTATTTACGTGATGGACGTTTAACGCTGGGTCGGGGGATAAATACATCTTCTACATCTAAGCCTTTTCTCACAATTCTTGGCTCATCTTCTTTCATTATGTCAGACCAAATGGATAAACGAGTTGCTGTGTAGACATCAGTTTCATGGTTAGTGTAGGAACACTATGAAATCCCTACGGAAATACAGAGTCTGTATATCATGTGCATGAACTTCTAGCTTTCCAATAGAAACAGCTCACTTGACACCGTTTTCAAATGAAATGGCTGATAGAACATGAGATTGAATGATGATGTGGGGTGTAAGGTTGTCGCAGCTTCTCCTCTCGTAGTCACAAACCACTTAAGATCGTTCCTCAGCGAAACTTTTAGTGATGAAGCCAGTTTGACTTGCAGAGAAATGAAAGAATGAAGCATAAAGAGTAGTTGAGCAACAAACATGCATTCCAGCACAACAAAATGTTCCTATTAATCAGCATACAACATCTGAACCTGTGCTCTTGCCAAAAATTATCGTGCGAGATAACTTCCTGAAATATTGAGCAAAATATCATTTTATCCCTTCGCTCGTCTTAACCTTAGCCAATACGAACGGACACATAATTTATTTTGGCAACTTTCCTGGCACATTTGGAACAAATGAGTACTTTGCGAAAAAAAGAATGAATTGTCCAATTTATATAATTACTTTATTGCTTTTGTTTGCTCGGGATTGTTTTGAATGGTCAAATAAACCAAAAACGCTGAGCACAGAGTCTTGTCAATAAATGCGGCATCAAACCACTTTTATGAAGCACACGTTTAGCTTCTTATTCTTGTACTGTGTGCACTCAAAGAGCAAGGGAAAGCAATATCTTCTAAAGCAATAAAATAACATTATGGCTCGGGTACCACAATTAATTACACCTCGAAGAGACTCGGTTTTTCATTTTTTGCACTCTTCTCAAAACTCTCATCTCGATTTATAGGGAATAGTGGCGTGTACGATTTGGTTCGAACTCGTGTGACCTCTGTTCACCACTTACCATTAAAAGCGTATTCATGTTTATGCCAATAGTTGTTTTGGTTTGACGAACATAGTCCCTAAAACTACTTGTCTTTACGAAATTCCTTATTCTCGGCGTTTATTATCCTCAGCATATACCTGCTTCCTCCATCAATTCACTAGAATATAAACAAACCCATTGTCAGTAGCTCATCAATAAGTTCCTTGTTTGACTTAACGTTTATTAGTCATTAATTAATATACAGTTGACAGTTCCTCTCTTGATAAGTCCAATTGAACCTAAGCAACTAACTAAAGGAAACTTCTCAGATGCTAGATGTCATAAATTTCCTATTAACTCCCGCACCTCAGTCATCCAAACTAATATGGTTATAGTCGTAGTTGCAAACTGTCTATATACCTTTGGTTGTGGTGTTGAGTGAAAAGTGATTAATTTTTAATTACTGTGGTGGGGATTCAACTATTTGATTCGCCATTAGGCTCAAAATTAAAAATGTAAATCCCGGCTCTCTTCAACTTTTCCTTGTTCAGTATTTGACAAGTAAGAATATTTTTGTTTGGATTTTAATATCCGCTTGTTTGAAGTTTAACCTCTCATATTAGACTACCCTCTAGACAATTGGTCAATATGAAATAGAAGTACCAAGGAAGTTGTTGTGCAGTATTTTGTTATTGTACTTCGATTCTACGAAATGACACATTCCTCAGATTGAATATCATTTGTATTCAAAGGGTAACTTCACTCAAGAATAAAGTCAGTAGCCTTTTAATAATATTCTCTATGGTGGGTCCTCTTTCTGAAATTGGGGATGGGAGAGGAATGACGAATCTTCAACTCACGAATTCGATAAAGAAGCGGTATGTATCCTGTCAAGACTTATTCTCATTTCATTTGATCACCTAAAATGTCCATTCTATTCGCTTCCATTTCAGTTCAGATCACTTGGAAATTTAAGGGATTCGATGATACGTAGTTTACAAATACAATGCATGATATCATATTGTAAAATACTCGAATGGATAAAACATCACTTTCCATTTGCTCTCCCCTTTTTGCTTTGACAGACACAAAACTCTCATTTAATATCTGACAATGGTGCATATGACGATTTTGCTATCCGGAAGAGTATTAAAAGGGGAATGCTGGGGGGACTGTCCAATTCATGTCGCACTCACTTTTTCTCCTACTAACCACTTTCCAATATTGAATTCATGTATGAAATCAAAAGCAGATCTATCTCTACGATTCTAGGGTTCCTCTCCTGCTGGAAGACAAGATGTTAATAATTCCATGATATTTTTATTTCGAATTCAATATATTGAAAAGCCGTAACTTTTACATGATAGTGAACATGCTTATTTACGCCACAATATATGGGTGCAAGTGCCTTGAGAGGATTCGATTATTTCATGCACATAAAGATATCCTAAAATAGTTCTCAAGCATGTAAGTTCCATGAAATAAAACTTGCAATAAATGAAACATAACACACAAGCACTATATCTCACAGTAGGCTCAAAATGTGTATTTATATTGATTTAAGCAATTACTGACAATTTCTTATGCAGATGTGTCCTCTTGAGAATTACAGTTAACATTAATAATGTGAAGCAAAGCAGTGTAAAGAAGTACAAGAGGAATATGTATGTAGACATCTCTTCTGCGAAATTCAGCTATAGACAATCTGTATAGAAAATAAACACGACGCAGTTAGCCAGTTTGCCACATTGGTTCATTGGTTGACTGACTGCATTCAGAAATAGTGAAAGTGATGTTGGTGTTGGGAAGATGATACGACAAGTCTTCTCGATGGCATGAACGGACTGTAAGTCAGGGCACAAAACATATAGCTGGTCATGCATAAAGAAAGGGATGGATGTTGAGAGGAAGAATTCTGGAAGAAAATCCATCGAAGCACGAGTGTTAGACGAAGTTTCTATTGTTCCGGGGAAGAAAGTTGTCTAGAGAGTACTTGATGTGTGTGCTTTCCTGGTGGTCGGAAAGAGTGCAATATATACTTCGTTTATCGGAAAGATGATGGACTAAGGTATACGAATGTCGCAACATGTAGGCTATTATGGAAGAGGGAGGAGAAAGTGAGTACATGTAACACGGAGAAAATCCTTATGGTGAAACGGCTTAAACTTTCCAACGCAGAGAAAGATCTCTGCTGTCAGGAACCCAACCATATTTTCTTCTGAACCAAGACCCCTGGCAGCGTTTGCAGGTACTGGTCATTCAATTGTGAATACGTTACCCACATATATATATGACTTTGTATAGATATATATAGATAGATATTCAAAGCCATAAAACCATGAACTATCCTAAAAGGTGAACTCAAATTCACCTTTTAATCAGTTGAACTGTAAGATCACAAAAACAGTAAACTTTGCACTCCAAGTGAACATTTGTTCATATGTCACTCAAATCTAACTCGAATACCATTTCACTCAAACTAATATAAGCTAGGGAGAAGATATATGACACTTGTCAGGATGTTGCAAACTATGATGTAAAATCGATAATTTATAGACAACCTGTTTCTGAAAATATTGGTGATGTATAACTGTAATGAATACTATATACTATTCATCATGTGTTTGAAATCGTATCCAGTTCCAGTATTTCCTTTTAAAAGTGCTTTAGGTGTCTTGTCATATTACTAGCAGGATACATATTAGTTACATATTAGCTTCTTCATAGGCTTCAAGGTGGCAAGATGTGGTACTCTTTTGGAGAAATTATGCATAATAACTTCATTTGTCTCAGTAGTTTATGAATTTGTGTTTTCATTCATTCTGGTGCTTCGATGCGATAGTGTAAAAAGGCGTTTAAGACAAGTGAATCTTGTTAGGAAGCCCAACTGTCCATGTATTTAATGGGATCATTATAACAAGCCAACAGAAACAATCCTAAATGGAGAAACTTGTGTAATTGTAAGTTAAGGTTGCTGACAAAGTCGTTTGTACTAATGGGGGAGAAGGAAGATTGACTGGAATGAATCGAGAAGCAAATGGATTGAATAATACGTACGTATGTAAAATCAAGTTCGTTAGCTAAATATTAATATGGTAAATGGGTGTTTTTGTGGAATTGAACAGCAAATCCTAATAAGAGGTAACGAAGGATACTTGACATCGAGAATGATGTCATTGTAGGTTTTTTACAGATTGAAAGATTTTCGAAGAACAAAGCAGACCGGTTTTACTAACCCTTACTCACTCGTTATTGCTGATTAATATGATTGCAAAAAGTTAGAGTTGCTGTTGAATTACTCATCTTTGCTCACCAAATAAGCTATTCAAATGGACTATCATGTCCAACTTAATGATTGGGGTTGGTAAAGTCTTGTTGTTCACTCGCTTGTTCGACCGTATAAATAAGTGCATAGAATAATAAGTGCCGCATAGTACATGAAGCGAGTGAGCTGACGAGTGAGCCAGATTATCGTACGTAGAAAATAAAACCGAAGAATAGAATGAGATCGAGACTCATTTCGCTTGCGACCGATGCGATGAATGTATAACTACTTCTGTGGATGCCCACTCTGAATCATGATGCGACCATTATCACTATCACTCTTGTTTATAATACTCCACTAGCCGGCATCTCTTTAACAACACATCTGCAAACATCTTCCCTCCTTTGGTAAAGTGTAAGAATATTTTTAACGAGATATACAAGGAAAGAGATTATGCTGGGGGCATCCGTGGCATAACACAACATATGATCAGAACCGGACCATTTACGGATTCTACTTTGTGGCAGATGAGGAATATTGAATGAATAGTACATGAGGACTTATATGTTGCCGCAAGAGGTATACTATATAATAGGCCATGAGTAGATAAAATAAATTGCAGTTGTTAGGAGCTTCGAGATTAATAAAGATTGACCAAAAGGTTTCCAGCAATAAGTAATAAGTAAATGTACAGGATCACCTTAGATAGGATGCTTGATAGATTAGGTCGAAGGAGTGAAGTGCATGTGAATCTTTAGCTTATCAACCTGATACCTCTAACTAGTTGAGATTGTCATTTCTAAACTCAAACATGGCCAGGAATTTCCCTTCCATTCCTTTTATAACATCGCTATCACAAGGGCACACAAAGAAAACATAAAATGTGGTTTTATTCTAAAATGAGAGAGGAGCATTTGAAGAGAGTACAAATGATACGATTGTAATCAGTTAGAGAGATGAACATGCACTGCTTGGTTAATGGCTCTAATGGACAATGAGTGCCTAACTAAACATTAAGTATTTGAGATTAGAAGAGTGAGCCCGAAACGCTTTAAGATTTGACAGATGGGTAGAGAAAAAACAGAATGAGTATGGTACTTTTAACTCTTAGAGCGAAGTATATTTAATGTGGATGGATTTCATTTCGTACCCTGTTATTACACAGCTCAATCTATATAATCTTCCAGCAGGGTGAATGCATGATATTCATCTAACACAATGCCGCACATTGAATGGAAGGATGACTGATGATGGGTCATATTTAGACACAGGCCTCTACTTTTTAACTTCTTATTACCCTCTTCAATGGTTCTACAAAAACTCTGTAAACCTCTTCTAGTTATTAGTCAGTTGTATGATTACACCCGAGTTTCCTTCACCATCAAAAACTCGATTCAATCGACAGATTACTTTTCTCCTTAATTGCATTATATTTTCTATTCGTGTCCCTACTTGATACATTGTAACCAACCAGGCTTTTCATTAATAATGTAATAAAAAACCAACCGTACACACAAATACTGTCAAAGGTGACTTACCCTTTCAATTCAAGCCTAATGTTCTAATCTGTTAAATCATCTTTTCTTTGAGAACAAGGGATATCATTATCAATGAGAATTTCAGCTTCTGTTACAGTCACCTCGTTATCTTTCTTGCTTCATTATAGTGTAAGCGTCGTATTTTTAGCAAAAACGGTCTATGTAGGATGCACGACCATTTTCTATATTAACTTATGGCATTCATAGCTTACTTCTCTTCAATGTGTATGTTTGCTTTAAGTATTTTTAATACTGCTATTGAGTCTCATTATAGATTCAGCTCAATCAATCTAAACAGAAAAAGTGTACCTTTCTCACTCGATGTTAATCCTTTTAGATTTTTGTTGCATGAAAGCTTCAGGCAATGGCCATGAATTTGATCAATCTGAGTTAGTCGTCATTCTAATTGTAGCAATATTTATATGTGAAGTGTTTATTCTGAACCATGACGGGAATATTTTTTTTGTTTTCCAGAGCTGCGAAGTTGTATAAAATTCGTCCTTGGCAAAGACAACAGAACCGAAAACATTTTTCGAGAAATTGAAGAATCCAGAAGGAGAGTGAGACTTGCAAAGGACAATAAAAAAGTTCACGGCTTAACAATTAAGTGTCGAAGAAAATAGTTGGTTGATTTCAGACATGAAAGTCACTGCAATATTTGTCTAGTAAAATGGAGTGAAATAATGATTAAATAACGTTAAAAATGACGTGGAATATTGCAAAATCAAACGAGTATTCAGCTTAGTTGCGTAATTTTCTAGACCCAACGGCAGGCACGGTTCTTGCCAACCTTCGTTTAACTTAAGTGTTAGAAATATTCTACTATCTCGGGACGATGGATGAGCTGACGATAGAAGGATTGACACCTGCTGAGGGTCACTTTCCTCATCATCACAAAAGCCGGAAGACGCCAAGTCCAACAATATTGACAAATGGAATATCATCACCATCTGAACAGAGTGATATGTCTATGGACTTGACGATAAGTTCATTTGAAACGAAAAGTAGTTTATGTCCAAGTCCGATTATTTCGATTCTGAGGGGTTCCTGGCATGCCCATCATTATTCCAAGCTTCCAAGTGCCCCGACTCCTTTCGGGATAAAAGATATTCTGGATTGGGGTGCCAAGCCCAATGAAGATCTAGTCTCAACTCAAGAGATAGAAATGAATGTGAAGGAAGAAGTGGAGGAGGATAAGGTGAATCCAGATCAAGAAATGCTGTCTGAATCTTCCTCACCTCCATTAAGTCCGGAGCCTCTCTCTTTTGAATCTGATGAACCTTTGAATCTGACTGTGGGAAAGCGTGAGACATCGGGATCCCCCTCGGTAACACCAACTCTCCCGGACGAGACGAACAATAACCAGCTTACCAACGGGAGTGAAACTCATTTTACAGCCAATCGGCCTTTTATCAGAGATAAATCGCCAACAGCTGCCCTTCTGCCAAATAACGTGATCATTCCAAAAGTGAAACCTCCAAAGACTCCAGTCTCCTCTATAAAAAATGGCACAGCCAAAAACTCATCCAAAGGTAAAGATCAATCTTATTAAACGAATTCTCTTTTGCTTAAGTGAAATTCACTCCATGACCGTTGAGAAACTTGAATTCCTCGTTCTTCTAAGAATAAAATTATTCAGCTTCACTTACACAACTATTTCTCTCTTTCCCCTTTTGTGTTTGATGCTTTGCTATCCTTGTTAATCTCAATCTCTAAAAAGTTGTCTTAATAGTCTAAACTGTCTGAATTCCACTGAGTAAACTGCCACACATCTCAGCTTTTAATTCAATAGGCATTAAAATTACACGTTGGAAATGTAATAATATCTCAAAATCCATAGTCGTCTTATCATTAGCGATGGGTTAATGCATAATAATCAACTCCGATTGAATTTAAAATTATCTAGATAACAATAACATCTATAGCTGTTGGATTGCTGAGTATCTGCCTAATCTGTGAGGACATGTAAATGGCTGAACATTGAACTACTTTAGTTCGACGATCAAAGCTTGTAAGCAGTTCGTGTAGAGCAAATGCTTTCTCTGTAGAAAGAATTAAAGAATTACTTATCACTCTCCGAGGAGAGATATATTTAAATGTCATTGGCAGACCCTCATTAAGGAGTGTTGTTGTTTAGTTTAGACTGCTTGCGATGAGAGTTTAACGAAATGAAAGTTTGGAGTGTTGCCCATCTCATGATACGTTCAATTGGAATCTCCGTTATTATGAGAGTTGAGTGGCACATAATCTCAACCTCCTCAGTAAATTTGCTTCGTGCTGAGCAAACGAATTTATGAGCGATTTTAGACCGTATGTTTGTGTATGCGCGACATGCATAAAGGATGTAAGCAATAGCAGCCTGTAGCCCAGTACATTTACTAATTTGCTCCATAAATTTATCTGTTACAGAGTAAAGTTCCTTAAGTCGTGTTAATTTCTACTCCTCAAGCTAATATGAAGTTTTGAAATTTCTCCCATGTAGGTTGTGGTGCAATAAATCTGAAGACAGGGACTAAACGTAAATCGAAAGAAAGTGGAACTGGAGCACCAAAAGCTCTAATAGTCGACACGAGCAGCAGGTCGGATGCTGGAACTCCTTTGAACAGTATGCTATCCCCTGGACTGGAAAATGGATCCTCATCGGACAAAAAGCGAAAGAAAGCCAGGACAACTTTTACAGGCAAACAGATATACGAGCTGGAGAGGCAGTTTGAAATTAAGAAATATTTATCAAGCAGTGAACGGTCGGAGATGGCTCGGCTCCTTAGCGTTACTGAGACTCAAGTGAGACTTCTTGTTTGTACTTTATGATATCTTTACACACTGTAGCATTTATGGGCACTGAATCTACCAGGGAGTGAATACATTGAAGCGTATAAAAAGCAAGACTTGTGTTTTCCACACAGTAAACTCTTGTCTCATGCTTTCAAGCTTCGGTTAATACGAGTGAAAAACAATTTCCTTATTCTTTCTGTGACATATGCAGTGCTAACCATGCTATGAATGCACGCACACACTTTACTATGTATCCATCCACCAGCCAAAATTCGGAGGATTGAGGATGACGAATAGGGGACTATCTCGTTCATTTTCTCTCATCATTTCTGTGCACAGTTTATTCTCTCTCCCTCTTTTCATACAAAATTATTCTTGTTTCCTTTCGGCAGAGTCGCATCTCATGTGGCATTATCCAACATTGGGATTTCCTTCTACTCACTCGATCTTTCTTTTTGCCCGATTTTACACAGTTCCGTTTTGGGAATGTGGGAGCTGAACATTTTTCTTTCTTACTTAAACATCCATTCAAGATACTTACGACGAGTAAGCAGAAAGAATAGACTTCTCCAAGTACAACTTGACATTTCTCCGTTATGCAAGTTCTACTTGGCTGGATCATTCCATCGTTTTCATTTACTATGTAATGATCCACGTATATTTAGGGTATTAATTGAATGCGCGGATATACAAGAAAGCATTCTTCTATAACATGGAGACTCCCATTGAAAATGTTATGTTAGTATTGTTAGTGTTTCATTTGTGAGTTGTTCGAAAATATTACTCCTCGATCTTCTGGTGATTGATTTCATGTTGAAGACTTTCTCTCTACAAAAAGAGTTCATAAACTGCGAGTCCTTTCTGGACACTGTGTCTTATTTTTCATCAGGTTTTCCTAGAATATTGCCTTGTTCTTGTTGGAAACGACCTGAGCTTATAGCCACATTAATCCACCATTTCAGTGGGCTTCGTTTTTATAGCAGAACAACTTGGGTGAAGAAATGAGAATTGTTTCATGTCCTTTTACTTCTGAGTTGTGTTTGTACTTCTCCTGGCTTCTTTTGTGAGCTGTTGGCTATAAGCACTCTCTATCTTAGTATCCGGTATACAATGTTATCTCAAACCAATTTGTCACGAACGAAACTCAACTGTCGAGTTTTACAAAGTTGCAAGCCAAACCAACTTTTTACGACGCGTTGTGCAGTTTGATTCAACTTTTTTTTAACTTGGAATGCTGTGTTGAGTTGGTTTGTTTGTATATATGTGTAGTAATAGTCGTACTATTCCCTCCCATCTACCAGTAATTCACTACTGCTATGTGAGTTACACTAATATTACTCAAAAGCTTTTCCTCCGTCGTCATTCGAATTGAGAGAAGGTAGTTGTGAATGCTTTCCAGTGAAGTTACTCAGTTTCTCTGACTTCTTTTTCTTTTCCTCACCTCATTATTCCTCAGAGGTTAAGTAGCAACTTCACTCTCATCGTGTTCTACATTGCCAGAGAAAGCGTGCTCTCTCGTAATCTCTATTCCATCATTCAATCAACGTACTAGCCGCTGTTTGTCCCAATCCTTCTTCTCCCAAGTCTTATAACAGGCAGTTCTCTAAAATTAGCATATTATTTCTAACTCACACTTTGTTTGTGTGTTTAAGGTGCTGAAGATATCTGTTTTCCATAACTTTCAGTTGTAGATTTCGCCTAGTCCAAGCCGTTTGAACTAAACATAGGACTCCATTGACAAGTCAAAAACAGGGTCAGCGTTTGCAGGCTAATTAATAGCGCAATGAAAAAGTGGAGAGAACAGGATGAGCCGAATAGATTGTGTAGCAATAGGGAAGTGTGCAAAGGGTAACAAATGACAAATAGAATGAGACAGAATAGGGAAAGCTCGATCATTAAAAGTAGTGAAATGGTTGAGAGTTGTTAAATATTCGATCCGGACCTGGTGGATGCATTCTGGTATCATCTCGCGTACGTGCTTAACTGTGAGTGTAATATCCTTGAGTGCGGAGAAGAGAACTTTGGTACATTATTCCTCGGGAAATGTCAATGGATTTGTTTGAGAAATGGTCGTTTCAGGAGGAGGAACGAAAGGACAAAATGCTTGTCATTTGACGACGAACAACGAATGTGATAGAGGAGATGGGTCTTGTTTCCCTGATACGTATAAATCCTTGTCTTTTTTGAAAGACCAGCTACAGCTCTGAGCACTGCAGAGTCATCGGTTTCAAGTCGATATGATTCATGATGGATTTCCAGCCAAGAGGGATACGTTCACGCTGTGGATGAGCTTTCTATATTCCTCAACCTTTGCTTTGGCTGCATCCCAGCAGCATCTGACTAGTCTACCGATACCACGACTATCCTGAAGAAAGTAGGCGAGTCAGTGCTGAGGATTTTTCTTGCGAAAGACTTCTTTAGTATCCGAAGCTCTACCAAGAAAGTTTTCTCCTGTCTCACTGCCACTGCTCCCGTGATAAAACGAGGACTTCTTCACTCTACTTTCTCGAAGATTGTTTGGGACTCTATAGATGAGCAGTAGTACATACACGTCTGTGCTGTCGTCTCTTCCTCCAGTATTGCTTCAACACTCCTCACTTGATAGAGATACTTACTTAAGTATCAACTGTATGTTTCATCATATTATGCTTTTTGATCGATTCCAGGCGCACCAACAGAAATTTATTGTTCGCTCACTTTCACTCCTTCAATCTTCCAAATGACTCAAGGGACCTATATATGCATTCGTACACATATTACCTATAATCCCCTGGCATGTATCACGACATAACTCAGGAACTCACTTTAATAGATTCCTCGAAATTATCTTAAGTTCATGTCAGCCATCCTGGAGCTTATTTTGTCTTGATATCACATAAATTTGGTTTCATTGCTGACTCTGTATGTTTCACTATTTTCATTAAAAGTCGATAAAGTATGAAGTTGGATGCTTTATTCAAGTTGAATCCTGAGGAAGAATTATGGCTGGGTGACTCGTGTTACTTCTTGAGTCGAGTTGGGAAATCCTTTTTGTTCGAGCCAAGTTATGAGATAGAGTGAATATATAAGTACATAAACCAGGTTGTTGAAAAACATATTAGGGTAGAGTTTAAAGGCGTAAAATAGTTGTGAGTATCTAGCGAAGAGCATTGTTCTAAGAGAGAATGTAATCATGGAGGACAAAAAGTAACTGTGAGCCAGCGATAACTAAGTTATGAAACTAGTTTTAGGGAGGCAATATGGTGGAATGAAGACGATGAGATGAGAAGGCCGGAAAAGTAGGAAGTGCCTTAAAGTGAAAGAAACCGAAGAAAGCTTAAGAGAATGGAGACTCCGGGTGAAATACGTAATAAGCAGGCAGTTGTGGAAATTACACGACTGAAGATGAGGTTTATACAGAGCTTGAGGGAGTAAGTCCAGAGGGATGGAATGAGAATCATTTCTATTATGAAAATGTACAGAGGAATATATAGTTCCAGTTGAGTTGCAGGTTATGTAGCAGGCTGAGCAGAGCTGCATGAGAGACAGGAGAGCTTCTCCTTTCGTGCTCATCTGCTACGTGAACTGTCGACAACATTAGGAAAAGGACTCGGAAAATAGAGAAAGCTTCTCCTTATTTAAACAAATTAGATATGAAAGTTGAGAGAGTTAGAGAATTTGATCCAGCTTTCTGAAATAACACGCACATATAGCAACTTCTTTCTCCGCGTTTATCGTTTACGAGAGTGTGCCATAAAGGAGTCCTTACTTTTTCAATAATAGTGCATACTGGCTGCTATGGGAGGAATAGTCGTAGGGAGTAGTGTAGGGATGGATGATTATGATGATGTGATGAAGAATGGAGCTTTGTCCTCCTACTAAGCGACTCTCTCCAGTGGTGCTTTCTCACTACTCTACCATTCAAAACGAGAGAAAACATAAGCCAACGAGATGGTCTCCTATTTGCTATTACTTTACTAAATTCTAGTGTACTGAACTTGCGTATGTGTACCATACACAATGCTCTCATGAATTGCTGGCACATCGTTCATCCTTGTCGTACCTCGGAATGATATTTAGGAGCGTACCACCACACACACAATGTTAGTGGAGTATAATGCATGAAATATGTATGCGGAGAGAGCTGAGAGATGTGATGAACTGTGAGTCTACTATTGCTTTCCATTCCTTGCTTTTGTATAAATTCCCATACCTACATTCGTGGATTTAGTAGTTTGTCTAAAATGAATATTTCTCCGCTTTCTCTCCCTCCATCACATCTTCAAGGAAAGTGGGGAGTCGCTATCGACAAAATAAAGGAAGCGTGTCAGCGCAATCTATAGAAACACCGCATTTTCGTGGTATATACGTCCAAGTTCTTATACCCAACGGCAGATTTCCGTTCCATCTCATTCTATTGATTCATTCCCATGTGAATCCTTACTCCGTTTTACTTGTTACAACTACCAGTACTATATATATATCCTCGTTCAACAACCACAATTGCTTATGACTCGCTCTATCTCTGCAATTTACTGTGGCATTTCCTCGTTCTGCGCCTTCATGAAATGATCGTTTCAATCTCTTCCTTTATCTATGTAGGTTACACAACTAAAGATCCCCACTCCTTTCTCCATTCCACGATCATCTCACAACAATTCATTCGACCTTACTTGATCACATAATAGCTCTCACCACTTGTTTACTGCAGCCCATGTTACTCGTCTTTATGCCTAACTCTCTCCTGACTTCCTCATTATTGCCCACAGCCTCTTTGTATATTTCTAATAATAAGATTTTGTTATTGACCGCCCTTCCCACTTTTTACCACATTAATTGTAGAGCGACTTTGAATTAAGCAAAGCAAGTGATCGAGCAAGCACATCGAAGCTCCTTTTCTCGTGCATTTTTGTGTGTGAGAAAATAGTTACGAGCGCAATTTAACATTTAATTTACGAGAGAAAGTGTTTTCAGTTTGAGTGGTAGCGGAAAGAGAATAGTTTAGTTGCACGGGTGATGACTGGCTTGGGATTAAACGCTGGTCTCATGTGGGGATTCCTCACAGTCTCCTTTGCTGCTTTCTCCCTTTTTAAACTGCTGACACTAGTCGCTATGTAGAAAGCTATTGGCTGGCTTGAGTACTGGGAACCCAGAAGCAAAGTGCAAATAGCAGAGACCGCATGAACAACGTAATGCATGTTGACTGTAATCAAGCGGAAAATCTTGAGCCTCGGCAGCTTTTCCTTCCTACATCCATCCTGTCACGGTCCAACCGACTCAAAAGGCGTATTATCGCATTGCACATAGCAATAGAGTATCATAGCTCTCTTGTAAACGCATATCCGACAGATAAACCCGCTTTGCTTTACCAATGGTGCTGGTTTTACTTCAATTTACACGGCAAGATTCCCTGGCTTCTCTTCTATACTTCTAAGATCTTTTCACCCATTGTTGTGTATATCCGCTTACCGTATGATCACTCGATACTGCGATACACTTTCTTTCAAAACTGTGCGAAATTGCTCTACTAAACGTTGTATTAACCTTTACTAACTGCATTATGCTTTTTTAAATCACCAATAATTTTCTATTTTGACTTTCTTCTCTCACTCATCAGAGGTAGACAGAAGTCTTAGTTGACTCTTTGCCAAAACTTCTTTGATCTGGCAATCTGTAGTTTGGAGCTCGTTAAAATCATAAACAATAATTAAGGTATCTTATATGAGAACGCTTTCAATGACAAATGGACTTGGTTGCAAAAACTAACGCGATAGAAGAATACAATCAAATGGATTTAAATTGAGGACAGAAAAACACATTTTTTGTTAGTGAGAATAAGAATCAACTTACAGAATTGATCGATTGGTGTATGGCTTGTCAGGAAAATAATTCCCTTTCACCGACCTCCTCCAGTATATTAAGATCCAAGAAGATTTTAGAAAAGAAGGGAACGTTAGGTTTATACATGAAACATGTCAATCTATTCCTTCTACTCGCTCATGAATCTCACATGAGATTCTCCTTCTCTCTTCTGCTCCCCTAGTTTTGTCTTCATCAGGCTAATAGAATACAATCTGTTACCGATATCCTTCACGTATAAAGCAGAAGGCATGTAACCTCAGGACATTTGCTGCAAGCTAGCTTATCTGTTTTGCGAACAAATGAAATACAACTAAAAGATTTAATAAAAGTGAGTAAAAATAAGTATGTGTGTAGTGGTGAACCGTGCACAATTAATTATAGCTCAATATTTTCTCACAAAATGCCTTCCTTCCAGAATGCAAGAAAGACAAGAAACATTGAGCTAGGAATCTCAAGATCGAAACTACAATCCTATATTAGTCCCATTGATAGGATGTACGAGTAGTCCAGTAGGTAAACACTACATGCATTGAGTTGTTTGGGAGCAACTCCTTTCTCCTGTGTCCTTTCATTTTCATTTTCCACTTTCTGTCAGCTTTTACAGTTAAACATTTTAAGAGCAATAACAGAAACTTATAAAGACGTGATGATTCCCCATGACTATCTTTCTTGCATAACATATTGATTATATTGTACTTATGTAGAGGATGTACATTTTTTGGGGTATCTACCTTTTGGGTTAAAATGAAAAATGAATATCCACTACAGACACAGATCGGATATATATACTATATGTGAAAATAAGCGACTATGGAAGAAAAGCGAAGCATCGGATGCTCATCTGTAATTGGTGAACTTACACATGCGAATAAAAACATATAACTTTGATTGAGTAATGGAAATCATGATGATGACAGAAATATGAGGCGGTTGCCGTTGTTAACTTTTCTGAGATGGAGGAGAGAGATCGTGGGAGATACTTTTGCGTCGCATAGTTACTTCCTCTCTAAAGATAAGTAGCACTTTCTTCATAATAAGCATTACTGGTGGCAGACAGGCGGAGAATGTTATGAGGATATCTAAGAGATGCTATTTATTTTGTCAAGTAATCGTATTTCGGATATGTATCAGTCTCTATCTTGTGTGTGTGTAGGTAAGGGGAGTAAAACACTCGGAGAAAGTTTTTGATGGATCTGAACACTTCTGGGGAAGTATATAGACACGATCCATTGGTTACATTGAAGTACCAGTGAGATGAGAGCTCACTGGCACTTGCATGTATGTGTACTGTTGTAGCTCTTATCGAATAAAAGTATATATACGGTGGATTTAAAAAATGAAAGAGGGAGTGAAGGAGATTGGAACCTTCACATTGTGTATTAGAAGAAAAGGGCAATGGGAAGTGGAAAAGAGAGACGATCGATTGATCGTATACAGTCGCTTACATTTATTATGTTGGCAAGAAAAGAGTTGGCCAAAAGCTACGATTTTTCCTTTGGGACTTCTTACTACATTTCTCCACAGCCTCGTGTCGCGCATCTCTCTCTTCTCTCTCTCTTCCATCGTTTCTTCAATTCAACAACACTTTTCTGACTTATTTTCCTACAAATATAACATATATACTTTCCTCGAGTACATCATTTAGACGCGTCCTATGAAACCATCTTCCTTTGTGTTTGCAATGATATATGTCCTTCATCTTTCATCCCTCCAAAGATTCACCTGACGTGCATTGTGAACCTGAAACTTGCTTCTAGATGAGTCATTATTATTATACAACCTGTGTGTCTTTTGTTTGGTGTATCAACACAAAAGTAGGTTGGTTGGAGGAAGTACAAAATAATTTTGCTCGGAATTCCCAGAGGAATGAAGAAAACCTCCTGTGACCAAATAGCTTAATGAGGTGAATTGCACGAAAGAGATTTTGGAGTCAGTACGACCCATACCGCCCGAAAACCTCGTTATGTTTGAGAGCCCCAAGGAAAGAAGAGAGAGAGAGAGAGAAAGCACACTTGATTTAATGCATTTTGATGGGCCCAGAAAATATTTGCTGAACCCCACAAAAATAAACTAACATGAAGTGCAAGTACCGATGAGGATGACGATATGATTTCTTTAAACTTTCCTTTTTAGAAATGTCACTACTTTAGTCATCACTCCTTTTGCATGCTTACTAGCCCTTGAATGGCTTC
>Ga0194135_10000706_pt1 | contig 19664 bp, 16 predicted proteins | sample LitLau_LLRF_2013_FD_134024 | JGI IMG/M metagenome (GOLD analysis project Ga0194135, IMG submission 134024) | Freshwater sediment microbial communities in response to fracking from North America - Little Laurel Run_MetaG_LLRF_2013 (version 2) | ecosystem: Environmental > Aquatic > Freshwater >...
ATGCAGTTGGGAGATGCATGTAAGGAACGATCGAATTATTTGCACACAGAAATATATTTTTGCAAACTCCTGTTTTCCCATGAACAAATGTACACACAGATAATATGGAGAATGCGTAGTGTACGCAAACCTTAGGTCTTATGATGAATTCATGAAGCTCAGGGAAGGACGGACTCCCTGCGGCACCTGATGAGACCAAGAGACCTCGAAAAACGACATATAGAAAGTCTGAAATAACTTTTTCCTCCACAACAACTCTGTAGTTTGCAGTTAGGAAGAGCAATAAAATGTTTTCCCAGTTGTTGCATTTCCACCGTGAGATTAGCATTGCTTTGCATTGCTTCGTGATCACCATTTTTACAGAATTCTGGCCACCGAGGAATAACACGTCGAGCAAGTTTTGATGATGGATACATGGAAATATGAAAAGTGTGTTTGATGCATCACTGGCTCACGAAGCGGAGAAGACGTTAGAGAGACGATTTGAAATTCATATAATGCCTTCCATGGATCTAAAAGTGCATATAAACCCTTTTACTGCAGATATATATGCTTGTACGAGTTTCAAGTGAAGTTTAAATCCGTCACACACACACACACACACACACGGGAAGTCCATTTAATCCTGTAGTTTACAAACCGTATACAAATATGACTTGAAGCCCCAAAATGATTCACTGACATATTTGAGAGTCCTTGAATTTCTCACAAACCATACTTTAATTGTGAATAGTCATTAACATCTCATCGATCTTAAAGAATTTACAATTATAGTGGGAATACAAATACACCCAACTGGTGGACCTTTTTGTAGTGAATGACAGTAAAACATTCGTGATCCAAAGTATCTTGAATATACACAGAGTCTTGACAAAAAGCACATGCAGCACCCATTTACATTTGATTTATGATTATTACTCTTCGTCTAAAGCTAAAACAACAATACACGAGGTACATAATATAATATTGACACAAACTTTCTTAATAATGTAAATTGAGTTCGGGATAGACGCAATGTGTTTCCAGGTACTATAATAATATAGGTATATATGTATGACGAACTGTGTGATACAAGTAGATATATGTACATAGGTATATGTTCAATGCAATAATATGACTTACAACTTATTTGTATATATCTTTAAACAGACTCTGTGTGTGTGAAGTTTCATCTTAAAGTTTACAAGATATTTTTCAGCAGTAAATTAATAATAATACATAGAAACGACGCAAAATATGAAAGACAATAATATAATATAGTTTTGATTAATAACAAAGAAACCATTCTGAAGTCTTAGTATGGATTTTCCAGGAAATCAAAACGCCTTATGTTTTATAATGTATAGTGATAAAGTTTACATAGTCTTTGAACTATTTGCAATTGTACTGGAGAGAATAAAGAACGAAGTAGTAGTAAATAAATGACAGAATGACACACATTTGCTTAATACACGTTTTGTTTACCTACATAATAATTGTAATAATATGTTTGTGGGACTAGTTTTACAAAAGACGCTGGTTTTTTCTTACCGAGAAGAATTGTTGTAAACTAGTAGTACAATACAAAGTTACAGTATGTTCTTTCTTGTGTTTTGACATAAAAAGTGAATGTACAATAATAGAAATTATAAACTTTGTATCTTGAGGAGGTGTGAGGATGAGAGAATTATAAGCACCTGTAAATCAACCGGAGTTATAATTCTTGTATATGAGTGTAGGATGAGATTATCTCGCTGTTATTATATGTATATATACGTAGATATAGAAGATCACAAAATATCAACATTTGGATTTGCGGTGGAGGTAAAAGTTACTAAGATCCAGTTTGGTTGGTGTCCTTTAAGGACCTAGGGGCTACGAGAATCGAGTCAGAAGTGACTTTAAGGATCGATGGGGAGTAATTGAGAGACATGGGGGGTTCAGCAGAGGAAGAAGTGATCGAGGGGATCATTTTGGGAATGAGAGCTTCTGTAGGAAGTCCATAAGGGCCTTTGATCAATTCATCATCAGGACAGAAGTCGACATCATAGTCATCTTCATCTTCTTCATCCTCAATACGACGTAGATCACAAGGACACAAGTCATCGGATGATTTGTTAATCCCTTTTGAAGTTCTTCTTGATAAGACTCCTCCACAAGATCCTTTGTTCACTCGGGATGGCTGAATCTTTCCTTTGCAAAGCTCGCTTTCTGCAATTTTAATCGGTACCTGAATGTGAGTTCTTAGGCTCGTTTTTTATTCATCGTTGTGAAAAAGCTCGAGGCAAATTTTTTAAGACAGTTTATGCGTGTGTAAACTACTTAAATTTGTGTGTAAAAGGCAGTTTAAAATAATAATGAGAAAGCGAGAGAAATTTTTCTATCAAAAACTTTTGAGCTTCTATATATAGATATAGTTCGTTCGTAACTCAAATATAAGAACGGAAGGAAAGCCAAAAAAACTACTGAAACAGTGTAGAAAATAAACCTTGATATTTGTCATGAATAATTCAGACTTTTGAATACGTCGCAGAAAGCTGACAAATTGGATGTGCGTAATCTTTAGAAAAGTTTAAAATTCAATGATGATTGGAAAGTGTGATTATATATTATACCTTTGGAGATTCCACACTTCGGGTAGTGGAATGGATGGTCTGTAAAATGAAATTCATCTTGAACAGAAGGAGAGTCTCCGTCGCTCTTTGAAGTAATCCGACGCTTGAGCAGCCACTCTCCAGAAATGGAAGTTTCTCGGGTAGCCCCAGTAGTTGAAATTCCAGCTCTAGAAGCCGTTGTGCAAAGTCGACTATTCTCCCGAAGGTTTCCCAAGCCCCCACTGCTCCCCCCACTATTTCCCATCTGTCCATTGTTTATGCAGCAAAGAGGGAGGAGACTGGAATCTGGTAGGGAATGGGACTTTTTGGCTGAGCTCGTTTTCTTCCTTCCAGAAGGGTACGTATAAGTTCTGACTTTGTCAGCAGATGAGGAGCCACCAGAGGAAAATTCTTCTTCATCCAGGACACGTTCAACTAAAGAAACAACATCAAAAGTCAAATGGAAATAAAGAGGAAAGTTTCTTGAGAACGGGACTTGTTTATTCTAAGGAAGTATACGAGGAATACTACATTGCCCCTGTATCATTTGGGAGTATAATGTTAATCAGTTGCTTCACTTCTCTGGGGGAACCTGTCGGATGAAGTTTATTCCCATTGAAGTTGAGATCTTGTGATCGATTACAATCAATCAACTTAACGAGAAAGCTCACAGTCAGGAGATAACCTTGACACGCGCATATATATATATAATATATATTGTCAGGCTAGTAACCAATCTGTTCTTTGGTTTTATAAAGCACCGAGTGAGTGGTGGTGCCATAAGGAATCAGGAGGAAATGTTGATGCGAAAAGTAGAGAAGTTTGAAACATAATACTTATTTGAGTTTAGTTAGTTACGACATACACACACACACTGTTCTTGAAATTCTTAAAGAGTAGAAATAGTGTACAGATGCAAATACAGACGGAACTCAGATTGAAATGATTATGTTAGAATTTTGTGAGCCAGTTTGTTGTGAATCGATTTGCAGAGCAAAATAGAATGAATTTCACGCTTGACAAGTTTGGTTGTTCTCAGAGAAACACGAGGAGTAAACAATGCAATTAACTTCTCACAACTTCTTCGAGTCTAATTAACAATTAGGAGGAATTGGAGAAGTTGGTTGAGAGAGTATAAACTCCATCCCTATTGCTACACAATATTACATTATACTGCACGTTGCAACTTAACAAAGAAATCTCCAATCCACAGCCTTTTCATCGCAAGGAATTCAATTAGGTTAAACCTCACACACAAACATTGAATAACGTTCCTTCTTCTTCTTCTCCGTCTTGGTTACGCAGACCATATATACCCTTATTCAACTTTCTCTATAAGATTTATTATTTTGGTTAGCCATCAGAGCCTGAGTTAGACTTTTCCCCAATACTTGGAAAGATTCTGCTAATCATGTTCGCTTCTGATCGCTGAGGGGATCTTCAGAACTTCAAACTATAAAAGTATATTATATGTCTGGGAGTGAAAGTTCACAGATGCTTTCCACTCCATCTAAATTTTGATCTATTCATCCTTGAAGAAAGTCAGTCGACGACAAGTGAGTAGGAGTGAGACGGATAATCTCCAAAGTATATTAGAGAGTAGTTGTTCCCCTTACAACATATATGCAAGGACGAGGACGGAATCGGTGAAATATAAATGACGATAACATACAATATATCTACTGTCCACTATTATAGGTAATCTTATTGCAAACGTGTATAATTCGTCTTATGCCTCACTGAGGGGTTTTTTGACAGAAAATAATGTGGCATTCACATCATAGAATTATAAGAGCCGTGCCAATAATTGAAGACAGGTAGTGAAGCAGAACGAAGGATAAGTACAAAAAGGAAAATATGTATAATATCAGATTTCGTAGTAGCCAAAGTGTATCAGATTATATTTCGGAGTAACAGAGGATTTCAAGATGATTATTATTCCTTTTTGCGTTCAAATCGACAAATGATAAGTTGGAGAAGGAGAAAGCGATCTTGTTCTTTGACAAAGATGAAAGAAGCCCTTGTTGTTTGCAAATCTTATGTGTCACAATGTCAAAGTACCGTTTGAAGAGGAATATATTACGATGATATGAGTTTTGTTCGTACTAAAAAGTACATTCTTAGTACTTGAGGATTCATATATATCAAAAACGACGATGGAAATGTATTTGTCATTTCTTGGAATCCATTAGCCTCCAATACTATCCATATGTGTAATATTTCTCCGATTATGTGGAGTATTTGAGGAATCTGAAGTGTGTGGGTTTACTTCTCTGAACGTTGTTGCAAATCGAAAGCTTATATTTATAGAATGCTAACTATTTATTAGTACTTTGCTTGTAAAATAAATTGATGAACTATATATGTGAAAAGACTGCATGGGAAGAATAGATCTATACACAGAGTCTGTCTCTTGATCCATTATTAATTCAGTAATTTATGCGGAAGAAAGGAGAGAGAGAGAAAGAGAACTGTCATTTGATGAAGAGCAATCAAAAGCTCTAATTAAAATGGTTGAGTTTACTGCTGAGAGTGTGTTGAGGGAGAGAGATGGGCTTGTGTCATTTCACATCATTTTGATAAGTACCACAACTGCCACCACGAACAATATGAACCTCTACCATACATTATTGCTATTATCCTTGTCATTACGCGATGTTTTCTCGGTTGGAATTAATTCCTACAGGTCTCATCAAGCAGAACTGAACTGTGAACTATACACATGAAGTATATCCAGTATAAGCAGCATAAGTACAAGGTACTTGTATTATATATATATATACGTGTTTAGCTCTGCCATTTTGACAAAGTACAGAGGTTCTATATATTAAGTTTCGAACAATAGAGGTGATCAACTTACACGTAGACTGATGTAAAAGGTCTAGAAGAAAGTGATGTAATCGTGTGTATGTAATGTCGTGATAGCTATTTTGGGTTAATATAATAGGATTGGAATCATGTAAAATAATCAGTTTCCTGCTCTGTAGTTTCTCCAGTTACTTTTTTATTATTTATGAGAGAAGAATGGAAATCGAAACTGAATGAGAAGGGTCGTTGTATTATTCATCATTATTTGTGTCTTCTTGTTCACCAGGTTTATTAGGCTTATGCACGGCAAAATTCGCTCAGTAGTGGGTTGCGAGAACAGTGAAGTGGACTGTTGAGTAATGTTTGTGGGAGTTGGAACACTTTTCTTCATAAGATTATAAGCAGATTAAGTCATGTACTATGTTAGATTCCTCGTTACTTCATAAAAGACAGACTTGTGTAATCTTATTAACTTTTGTTTTCTCCGATTCTTGGAAAAGGAAAGGAGAGAGTTTTGTTTTCCTCTATTGTGTCAGGGTTATTTTTGATAAAAAATTCAACTTGTAACGTTTATTATTTTATGCTAGTTATTTACTTATGTCAGATCATTTGCGTGTTTCTTTTAAGTAAATATTTTCAATCATGTTTTGTTATGTGAGATTGAAACTGCTTATACAGAACCGAATATTCTGAGTTTCTAACAAATACATACACACTCAACTGCGTCGATTTTTTGGATAACATCAACACGGATGTGTGTGTTTGAAATCAATATTATAGAAAACTTAATTATACGTGGATAAAGTTTTAATTAGACGGAGCAATTGAGAGTAAATTCTCTTTTAGAAGATAAAATGCGTAGTTTTATACAGACGTGTGTGTATATGCAGTATCAGGGGTGGTTAGTGGATTCCATTAGAGTCGGTCACACGTATATATACATAGTTGCATAAGAAAAGTCATCAAAACGCAAAGATTGGTCGGAGTGGAGGCGCATTAAAACGAAAGCAGACGCTTACTCTAGAACTAACGGGCATTATTATAAGTGAGCACACCTGAGGTTTAATTGCTCGTGAAATTCACAAGAGATTTTTCCTGTGAAATGCAATTTCTGTGAGAAATGAACACAAACAATTTCTTTGTCCAGTGTTCAGTGCGGTATGAAATGACCATGTAATAAGGGTATGAATGGAGACAGAAATACAGTTGGATGAGTGTGTAAAAAGTGAAAGATAAAATTTCACGATACCGTTGTTGGGTGGTGTAGTGATTATTGTAAATTGGAGAATAGTTCTCATATGAATCTATATTTGACATTTGGGGAATTAGGCATTATATATTCCGCATGAAGTTAGTGAGGAGTGGTTTATGAATGTGGTGGTGGTAATATAGATAAAAGTTGTAGTGGGGCACATAATAATGATGATACTGTGTATCGCTCAAGAGAGTGTGTATACTAATCATCATTGACTTCAATCAAGATAATACTAACCTGAAACCTATCTTTGGATAACTATGTGGACTACGTGTTATAGAAGTTGTGAGTTGGGGAAAGTTCGTGAGTAGAGCGTGTGTGTGATGTGAGCTGATCAATATCCAAAGCAAAACCTTGTGTGAGTGTGTGTGTGCAGAGACTTTTTTGTCTTTGAAAGAGAAAGAGGTGAGATTGCATTTATAAAGTGAAAGCTAAGGAAAGTTGGTCGTGTTGTTGGGTGCTTTTGAAGAAATGAGAGTTTGCCTAGTGGCATTCCAAAGCAATAAACTCAGTACGAATGTATACTTATGTCAATAATCTTTAGAAGGATAAACGCGTGCGGGTGGTGGTGATGATGATGGTAGTTCGAATCTCTCGAAGTATTTCGAAAGAACAATGGAAAAGCCCCTGGGAGAGTTTTTTACGGCATCCGAAATTCAATTCAGAACATGGAGAGACTAAACAGACTAATAAATCCATCTGAGCTGTGTATGTTGTGTGTGTGTGTGTGTAGGTTGAAAGACGCCAATGTTTCTGTCAAGAAGGGATGAGCCGATAAAAGAGTTTCACATGACGCCATATTTACGCGTGTTTTACGCTTTCCAAGTCTTTTTAATTCCCAGAGAGAGGAAGATTTTTCATTTAGGATAGATATTCATATGTAGGTATGTGTAGTAATCCTTTAAAATGTTATTTGGATGGTAAAAGTTGTCTAATGGACGTGTTAAGACGATGAGACGAAGGTAGGGAAGAAGCAGATAGGTGTCAGTTAATATTAATATGAAAAATGACAGGTGGTGGGAGAAAGTCTAGCATGCAAAAACTGGGGAATGCTGCGTAGTTTGTAGTAAAGTTGACGTAAATGTGTGGAAATATAAAAAAAAGGAAAGGCTCAAATTAAATAGAGGATATAGAAGTGTTGCTAGAACTTACCAGGTGCAAATGTAAGTTCCCGTGGAGGACGGATCAGGTTTGATCCTAAATGAATGTTTCTGTTCGAAGCATTAGGTCCTCCAGGTCCGCCAATGAGAGCTCCTTGGCCTGTGGCTCCAGTGCCAGCAACGTAATGAGTGGCCAGAAGTCTTTGTCTTGTCGTGGTGCTCTGAGATTCTCCAGGACGAACGCGTACAGGTCCGGGTGGAGCAGCGGAGGCTGTGATACCCCCACCAATGATAACAACTTCAGTGCAACACAAGCAGAGGCAACAAGAACCCCCGTGTTTGCACAGCTTGTCTCGAAAAGCCCGTCTGAATCGCTTGGACATGACCGAGTAGAGGATGGGGTTGATGGTCGAACTTAAGAAATAAAATACCCCTGTTGAGCAACAGAAAAAGAGACACATTTCCATTAATCGATCCAGGAGAGAAAGCTAAAACAAGTTTGTCGTATGTTCCATGTGATGTGCAAGTGTGTATGTGTGGTTTGCTGCAGCAGAGAGACTGGCAGCGGCCATAATGTTATGGTGACATAACTCCGTGAAGAGAAACCTCGAGAGTCATTATTATATGACTGTGACAAGACTAATTTCCATAAATCGCTTTATGTGGTTCGGTAGCTTTTATGTTAAAGACTTTTGCGTAGCCTGTGATTACGTTTTTCATGGAATTCCAATTGTCACTGGTAAATTGCCTTTTTTGTTTCATGTCACAAAAAGGAAGCTCCATAATTGACTTGTTCACTTGGGAGAGAATCACATGGCACAAGAAATATGATAAAATAGGCCAAAGGTTGATCTGTGTTAGTCACCAAAATCATATCAACCGTATATTATATTCAAATATATAGTTCCATGCATACTAACAAAAGAATTCGTGCTTTAAACAGACGACAAAAAGTTCGTAACTATTCACAAGAAATCATAGCAATGCGATGTTTTTTACCGGATGAATAGAAAAAAGACGCGGAGAAAAAGAAGGTCCTTCCAGAAATAATCATCACACGCTTTGTTAAGCTTACTCTGAAATCTCCTTTGATGGTTATCCTATAAAGTTAGGAAGTTTCAAATGCTCGTGAAAGTTTTTGAAACGATTTTTATTACAGAGATAAGGTTCTTGGTGGCCCTCTCTATATAGGACCAATAAGTATATCCATCTGGAAGTTTAAACAAAGTGAAAGCCTGGTGTATGTGTGTTTGTGTTTGTGACTATACGTATTTCTACACGTGTTCTATACTACCGAGTGTCTCATTCGAAGGAGTTCTTCTCTGAAATGTTTATTGAAGTTACATTGAAAATTTGAATCTGCTTTCGTAGAAATAAATATAAAGGAATTTCCATTCCTTGATTTGACTTTGACAAGTAATCATGCGAATAAATTGAAGACAGAGTGGCTTAGAAAACTCTTGATAGCTAGAAAACTCGATGATGATGATGATGAGATATGGTTATTGCTATACGTATGGCTGGATGTCATAACAAGAATATACATACATATATTGATTAGGTTATAGATGTAATGTCTGCACAATCAAATTTGATTGACCGATAGTTGCTGTGTGACCTTTTGGTTGGATTTACACTCCTGGCTTTCACCTATATAGTTTAGTCGCGTCATACTTTATTATTATTACTATTAGGTGCTCCCAATAGTAGTGTGAATTAGGTGACGTATGTATTTGTGTTCCAATAAGGATCCTTGAGTTACGTATCTGTTTGTGTGTGTAATAAATACGAGATACAAACATATTATGTGCGTAGGCAATAAATGATGAAGCAGCAATAATAATAAACAACTCTCTCCACCTTGAACACGTAAAGATTTTAGGGAGAGCTGGGAAATTCTAATTGTGCTTTCTCCCGAGCAGCATTCCCTTGCTATTGTACACTGTGGATGATGATGATGATGATGATGACTTGCAACTCAACACTTGTCATTTGCTTGTAGCATTTGAAGTGGGGAGGAGATGAAGTGTTTTGTTTGTGGTTTCAAATTACAACCTACTCAAAGAGGTTCGACATGAACATGGATACTGTCAGACGCTGTCTACTACTTAGTGATTCAAACGAGAGGCTGCTGTGTAATAGCATATACACGTGTGTGTATTCGATCTGTCAGCTTTAAAAAGACACTGGAAATGGGAATGATGAGGTGTTTGAGATTCACAAAGGAGAATAAATGACTAACCAATCTTTCATAATAAACCTTAGAAATAAAGCGAAATATATAGATCTAGGTATTATCTGTAATATATGTGTAAAAATATATGCCGAATAATCTATACAAGCATGCAATAATGATAATCATATAGAACGTAGGGGTTTATATTGTGGCTGTGATCTACTCCGGCTTATAATCTCCTCGTGTGCTCTATTTTGTTCCAGGAGATGAACACAGAGAGAGATTTTATTATTGCATACTTCAATAATGACTACGATGAGATATGAATTAAAGATTCGCCATATGAATGTAATGTATCTACTTTGTAGGACCTAAATCAATAAGGTAAATGACCTTAATAACTTTTACCTGCGACGTAGAAGATGTTTTGATTGATATCTCTGAGGGTCCCTGTCCATTCCCCGTAGAGAGTCACGTACACAAACATGAGCCGTTGAGTGTGGTAAGGAGCCCAACATACAAAGAATGCAATGACCACAGCAACTGCAATTTTAGAAGGACAATAATGTCATATACAATCCATTATAAGGTTCCTTACAGACTTTTCAATTAAAGTTGTCGATGTTTATTCGTGATACGTGTGGTTGGGTGACGCAGGTTTTTGGAAATACCAGTAATCATACACATTGTATGTATGCAAGCGCGTTATTGGTAAGCATAATGATATAGACATTCGTCCATTATTTTGGATGGAGGAGGAAACGACACTCAAACGATAAGATCAAGCAGCCCTCATCAAGTGGAACAGGGTGCAGTTAAATAAATTTCGGAGAGAGAAGAACGAAAGGGTTGGTTGAGAGTTAAAGAGAGTACGAATGTTGTACGTGTAGTGTGTGTGTGTGTGTGTGTGTGTGCATTTAGGTGATAACATCTTTCTATTTCCGTCCTGGATTAAATACACAATACACATGAATGTGGTTGCTGTATATGGAGAGTCTGAAAGGAGACAAAACGCTACTCTCTACGTTTGCATTGTGTGTTGTACATATAGAGAACGTCTGCTCTCTGCTCTGGATGAAAGTATTAGATAGGAATAAAAGGCAATAGTTGAATTGTGAGAGACCCCCAACCTACCGACAGGCGAATTGGATGGTAAGTGAAATTCTGGTATCGCAATCTTTCTCTCAGTATACCTAACTTTCTCTTTAGTCTTTAGTATATAAATTCATTCCCTAGCCAAGAGTAATCTAGTTGGAATAAAAGACTCCAAGAATCGTGGAAGAGGAAGAGAGATTGGCAAGTGAAGGATTTAAGAGCAAAAGACACACATAAAGTACATGTTCTAAGGAAAGTGAGTGTCACTTGGTATTCTTGGAAGAGAGTATACAAGCAGCACATAGAGAAAGTGTTTCTAATAAACATGTAAATAAATATCGTCTGCTACGAATTGTTGAATTAAAATGATGTTGGATGAAAGGAGGACGAGTGAGTGTGGTGTTGTAGGGAAGGAGAGAGGAAAAGGTGAGGTAAAAAGAAAGTAAGAAAGGAGTCTGACTTTCTCTCTCTCTCTCATTTGAGTTTGGAGATTAGACATTAGAAGTTTTGTAGTTTTTCGTAGGGAGAAAGCAGAATTCATTGAGACCGGAAGACGAAGCATGAGATGGATACAACAGAGAAGCACACACACACACACGCAGCTCACTCTCAGCCTATATAGTGTAATAGTAAGTTGGTTGGTTGGTTGGTTGTGTGTGTGTGAGCTTTCTAGCTGTCTGTGTGATTCACTAAAAGGGGTTAATGTGTGCAAGGCCTGGTCTACTTTCATTTCACTCGGTTCTCTTAAATCCCGAGAAATAAGGAACGGCTTAGTGAAATGAATGCTAAGAGACACCCATGCTCATCCTCGTAATGTGGATTTATAATATGGGAAACGGCACTTACACTTACACACACTACACACAGAGATATACAAAAAGGCAGAGCCATTCTTTTGAATTCTTTTGAGTGAAGAATCCAACACATACAATACTCACATCGCGGTACATGCTGTGCATTTATAGAGTCTTTGTGTAGTGGATTTTATGCGGATTGTGCAAATACTCTTCGACTGACTTTTCGTTTCGAGAAATGATACATTGTCTTAGGGAACAAAGACAGCTTAATACATTTAGGGAATTATGTGAACGCTTGGGGATATCAACAGTAGTACAATAGTAGAGAGAAAGAGAGAGAGCGAGAGACTGGAAAAAGATGAGTTCAGAAAGATTGCTACTATGCTTTCTTCCATAGGCTTTTTTTGTAAGAAGCAATAAACCTTTAGTAGTGGGGAATCGATATCAAAAATAGAGGAAAAGGTTAAGACTAACCGAGCATTCGAATGACGGCACGTCTGCTTTGAATGTGTTGCCTTTCAGCTTGACATCGTTTGGCGTTGTAGTTGGAGTAACTATGGTTTGGAGTCCCTGGAGCAATTCCAGGTGTCTGAGGAATCACTCCATTGTTGTAGTTTGGCTGGTGTTGAGTAGCGCAACAGCGTCGAAGAGAGCCGTTTCTTGAGCTGCGGTGGAGGACTAGAGCAATTCGAAGGTACAAAATAAGAATGAGAGTCATCGGGGCCACAAAGAAGATTCCAGTTGAGAGGAGCATCAGAAGTTGACACGAAAGGTCAGGTTGGTCAAAGGGGACTCCACACCAAGCAGACTCTTCCATCGTTCTGTTTTGAGGATCCAGGACATAATTCACCTGTAGAGGAAAAGAGAACCTCGTTTATAAAAGATGTTTGATTCCTCTAAATATAATTATCATTTCCTGTGGCACACATACATACATCTCTCCGAACATTGAAATTATAAAAAATCGATGAGAAGGATGAACTCTCGTTTGTAATTCTTGTATTTGTTGTCTAATGGTCTAAAGAGGGTCTAATGGTTCTTGTACTGCTTGGTAATGTTCATATTACGCTAATGAAATGGGTTGTACCGAACAACCAACAGCGAATAAGCTTGTTCTGCTCTCTAGAAAAGCTCTTATTATTTGCTTGGATTGTGTGTCTCTCGTATGTCTGCATGTATCTGTTTTCGTGATTCGTATAAGCTATACTCGAAGATATTATTGCAACTTGCTCATCGTGTTTCTCTTTTTTTGTGAAGTAATCCAGAAAGCTATAATATACTTCTTTACAAGTAAAATGAATGTAAGTGTGTGTATTTTTCATTGGAAGTGAATTCTAACGAACCACACCATTACCGATGCTGTTAACCAAAAATACACTTGCTGACAGCCCCACCACTATCACTCCCACTATACGCAACCATTAATTCACTCCAATAATAAAACTTGTGTTTTTTGCGAGATCGAGATGAGACACACACGAATGAACATTGTGTGAGTGTGTTATTCGCCCTCTTTTCTCAATTTGTACGATGAATTCTTCGTCTCATTTGGATATTCCAGTTTATATATCTTCCTTCAACTCGCGTGTGTTATCAGAAACCAAGGAAGGAAGGAAAGAGAGAGAGTGATTTATGACTGAGAAAAGTTATTTAGTAAATGAGCTACACACTATCCGTGGCAGTTAATGGGAGCATTATTAATTGATTAGAAATGGGGACAATTCGCGAGTAAACGAGGCCAAAGAAGGATCAAGTTAAGATTTGAAAGAGACTATACATGACAATGGCAGAAGAAGAGTCTAAGGAATATATATAAGGAGTTTCGTGGAGAAAAAGCTTTCTCCAGTACAATACCACCATGACCCATGATCAATTAAAAATAAGATCTTAAATCGATTCATGTCAAGATCCTACTCTCAATTTCGTTGTGGAATAAAATAATCGACTTTCTCTAGCCTCCTCCTTCATCGCTTGTCATTTTCATTTTGTGAGAAGTTCAATGGAAGCAGTCTAGAATCTAGAATAGAACGAGTTGCTTAAAGATGATGATTGTGGTGACTAGAGACCCGAGAGATTGTGTGCATAAAGTCGACTGGTGTGAGTGTGGTGCAGACACACAAAACTATTTTGGAGAACAACCAGAAAATGAGATATGAAATCGAAGCGTTTTAAAGACAAGGACCAATTTCCAGAAGACTTTTCTTTGAGTACAAGCTGCTCTGCTGACTACGTTACTACGTGAATGGGTAAAGACTTTTCTTTTATAGACGGAGCAGGAGTTGTATTGAGCAATATCATTAAAGGTTTAAGGTACACATAATGCGTGCATATATGTTTTGTGTAGAGGTTTTGTGGGAGATACTTTGGTACTTTGTAGAAGTCGTAGAGTAACGAGGAAGAGCCATAAGAAGATGAGAGTATGATGAAGAAGAAAGCTAATCTCGTTTGAGACGGAAGAAAACGGGTTGCTTTGCGTAAATCCTGGTGAGCCTTTGTTCCTCGTAGAAATGGTAATGGTTTTGTGCAGAGGGTTTCATTGGAAAAAGTGTATCTCTCGTTGTTGGACTGTGGAGCAATCATTCGTTTCGTAGTCGAGTGCACATATTCATAATATTGTACATGATCCGATTAAAGCGTATCTTGTTCTGAAGCTACGATCTATTTGTCCGCACTTCCTCGTTACAACTGAAAGCCGCGTATCTTTACATGCACACACACACACATGGAAAAATCGTCATCATAACATCATGCAGTGTGGCTTTGATCTTTTACTCCACTATTGCTTCTTATGGTGATGGTATCTTTTACATAAGTACTAGAAGAGAGAAAGTTCTTGCCTTGGTGTATGCTCCCCAAGGGAGTGCAGAGGCTATGGAGATAATCCAAATGAGTGAGATGACTCTCGTAGCTCGGCTGAACTTTGACTTGGTCTGTGTTCTGAAAAGGAGGAACAGAGAGAGAGAGAGAGAGTAGTTTTTGTTACACTGAACATGAATGGAAGCAATTATGAGATTACAGGGCATCTTTATACGCCTACGTACGTACCTCATGGGATGGCAAATAGCTATGTATCGCTCCGTTGTAAAGGCGACAATAGTAAGGATTGATGCGTAGGTCGTGGACTCGGTCAGAATTCCTCGGATGTCGCAAGCGATTTCTCCAAAAATCCATGGATATTGGTGCCACATCACGAAGAGTTCCACGGGCATAGCTGTAAGAAATCAATAAGAGTAATGATAATCGTGTGAATCACACCGAGTGTAAGTATCACTTTGCGTGACACGAGCAATTAGATAAGAATAGAATAGAGGAAACGGAGGACGCGAAGGAATATAAAAATAGTTTGGGGAAAGTCAGATTGAGTATGGGGAAATGTGAGCCTATACACTCTTTCTCTCACAAACAACTTTAGACACACCTAAACTGAACGGTGAAGGCTCTCTCTGTGGTGGTGGTGGTGGTGCATATACACTTGCACATACACACATGGGGATGGGGATGAGGATGTGAATTTGAAACAGACAAATGGGACTCGGGGGAACGCGTATAGTGTGTGTGGTCCATGTTGAGCATGCATGGAGCGACACAAAATTCGTTCTAGAACGCAGTCATGCATTCCGGAAGGAAGAAAATGTAGAGAAAGTTTGGCCTAAGCTCAAGTAAAACGGCATAGGAGGACAGTTGGAAACGCGAGCATTATCGGCAACTCTACACTCTCCCATCGATGATCCCCATTAAAACGCTCTTTAAAGTGTCAGTGAAAGAAAGTACAGGAGCAGCCCAAATGGAATGTGTATGTCTGTTCACTCGCAATTTCAACGGTCCTTAAAAGTATACTTATGTTTGTACTGGCAGTTTTTATGCTTACACGCGTTGCATGAAGAAGAACGGACCAGTTGGGCCACAGATCAAGTTCACGTTTGTGTGAAAGGGTATTTTTTGTGGATCGGTTGATGATAAAAGGCCTGCTCATCCGTATGGGAGGTGATATGGATTTCATGAGAAACTGGAGATCATGAGAGACCAACTTATCTTTCAATTTGAAATAGAGAAAAGTTTCTCTCTTGTAAGTAACTTTAGAGTTTTGAAAAAGTGCCAAAACAATAAGAACTTTTGTTGTGTTTTGAATGAATTATGGAAATTGCTTTGATTCTGGATGGAATCCGATTATCTCGTCTTTCATTCGTGTGTGTGTGTGTGAGAGAGAGTATGTTTGGTTATTTATTCAGTGAGTATATCATGCTGAAAGGGATGATGACGATGGTGGTGGTGGAGAGACTGTGTGGAATAAGGGGAACGACGACTGATGGTTCTGCCACGAGCTCTAAGAGTTTCGTACAATGAGTTCCTTCTTCAAGTGATTTCACATTGGCCCAGTTTCATCGCCTGCTTTCACTTGCTTTTTGAAGACTGCAAGGGCAAGACTACAACGGAGAAGGAGATGGTGGAAAGAATAGTTTAACCGAACTTCATCTCCCTCTGAGAATTGACAATGACTCAGATTAACTGCTCTATCCATGTTTCCGAGGAATGTTTCGTGCTGTGAGACTCTATATATATATATACACATATACACATGTACAGTCATGTACACATATATGCGTGTGTGTGTGTTGGATATATGAAACATAAGGAAAGCAGAGAGGCCAGGGTGTGTCTGTTTTAAAGACGGAATAAAAAAAGCTGATTCTTCCTGCTCTGAAATTATTGACGGGGATTGACACAGACATGAAATAGAATGAAACCAAAATAGCTCTTGCCAGGGCACTTTCATGACGGACTTTGTATGTTTCTCTGGAAGCTGCTCTGCTGGAAATACAGAAAGCAGTTCTGGTTGGCGAATACGCAATACTTGGGGGTTTGAAATGAAGAGAAATAAAGTGCGGAGGATTGGTATTTGACGTAGAGTGGTGACAGGCTTGGTCTCTCCAGAAGAATTGGAGAGTTAAGAGAGAAAGTAGAAAAAGCATTTACGAAGCATATACGGAGGAGTGATGGGTAGTTGGAAGTACAAAGTCTTTTTGCGGTTCATGACACGGCAAGAATAACTTGGAAGAAATGTGTGTGTGTGTGTGTGTATTATTTTTTGTGTCAGAGAGAGATGAAGTTAAAAAAGAAAGGTGAAGAAGAGAAGAGTGAGGAGAGAAGAGAGAGAGGATACCTTCAATCACACAAAAATTCGACATTCTTTTCGAAAGACATGCCAAACTGTTGTTGTTGTGTGAGGTAAAAAGTAGAAAGTAACATGTATGTTAGCTAAAAAACTGCGAGTGAATGTTTGAAAAAGAGAAACTGAAAACTTAAATCACACAGGAAGAGGGACAAAGAAAGAGAGAGAGAGAGAGAGAGAGAGAGAGAGAGAGCTTATTTCATCTTTTGAAATCAACTTTTTTTACGTTATTCCTTTAGTTGAGTAGGTGAATAAATCTCAGAAGGTAATGAATCAAAGGGAAAAAGAGAATGAGTAGAAGGGATGATAGGAAAGAGTATATACCACAACGACAACTACGAAGAAAGCCTACTTGCCGTTACCTTATTCTGATTATTTGAGGAAAAGATTGTTTGAGCAAACACAAAGGAGAGAAAGTGACACGGGCTTGTGTGTGTAGTCAATAATAATTGGTGAAAGTTTTTTTTGCCTTCTAGGACGCATTTGTATACCACCAACAACCCTCTCTTTAGAATGAGCCATGAGCCATACAAACACGGCTACTTCTTTACTAACTGCGTGGACGAGACTGCAGATCGACTGCTTGAGTGGAGATTGGAGAGAGAGCACACGAAGCAGCCCTTGTGCCAAGAAATCTCTGCTTTCTTGAATTCCTTTGAGTTCTTCTGCTGTGTGTCTGTGGTGTGTGTGTATGTGTGCCTGTACTGAAATCCTGGAGATGGTCCAAAGAACGGAAGAGTATAAAGCAAAGAAGAAGAATTCCATTCATTGAAAACCTCGCCTTATTTCCTTTCTCTACTCATTACTTTCAATTAGTCTATTTTTTAGTAGGGAATTAATGAAATGGAAGGAGATTGAAGATGAATGACAAGACGGTTAAAAGCAGACACACACACACACAGCGGAGGAGGAGGATCAACATCAAGGCTTGACGAAATGGGATTATGTGGATATTGTCACATGATGAAATTGGAGTGCATCTTCTTCTATAGACAATAAAAAGAGCTTTTCTTCTTCTTCTTCACATGGAGGGTGTGTGTTGATTGGCGATTTTGACTTGCAAAGTAGCTCTATGTGTGTGTGTGTGTGTGTCTTTGAGTATTAAATACAGTGTGAGTATTTGCATAGAGATTGGACAATTAGGTTACACCTCTGTCGTATCTATATTGAGTGCCATTCACTCATCCACCTGGGTCCTCATGAGAAGCAGCCTTGAATGTAAATGAAATTGAAGGAGAAAGAAAGAAAGAAGATGTGAGGCAATATCGGGTGAGACATTATCTCTCTCTCTCTCTCTCTCTGTAACCATGAATGGACTAGAGGATTCGCCGTTTTCTTTCAGACTAGAATAGAACCGGGGTGAATAAAGGATTGAACAGAAACTTGAATGAAACATGTGCTTGAAACCTATGAATAGGTCATTCAATTGGTAGAAACTCTTGAAGATAAATGTAACTGAATAGATAGCTTTGTGTGAGTTTGTAGTAAAGGCGAGAAAACTAACAAATGAGCGTAAGCGTCGTTGTCTGTCGGACTTTCTCCACCAAAGCTACACTACACATTATCATAGTGTTTGCGAGACGACTCTCATTGGGAATTAGGAATTACATGTTTCACACTACGCGTGCATGGATACAAGTAGGAACATTACACATTTTGCTACTGGTGCAATTTAGCAATTTGGTAAAATGCATTGTCTCTTTCTCTCCCTGAGAGAGAGGAATCCTGATTAGAATAATGCTATCCCCGCTGGGTGGTGATTTAAGAGATTTTGTATGGGTAAGGTTCATACATAAGTCAAAGGGTACTTGTGGATAAGAGTAGTATGTGTACTGATTACATTTGTCGTTTGAACGGATACATAAGAGACAAACGTGTACAACATACATAGAGACAGACTCTGGAGGACTTGTACAAACATGAAGGAAAGCGCAATGTGTGTGTGGCTTTATAGTGAAGGACAGGCAAAGTGATTAATTGCTCGTGGTGTGAATATCTATGTGAGGATAAAGGAGGATTAACAGTTTAAGCTTTATGGTTGAATGGTTTTGTAAAGCGGTTGGGATTGGAGCAAGGTGGTGGATAAGATACAACTATACATATATATTATTGTTCCGGACGAGAAAACAGACGGAATGGTTCCCACAGGGTTCGCATATCTTTGTACATGTGAGTGTGTGTCTTGTCAGGGCAAATTAAAAATAAACACACTATATAGTATCAAATTATATTTACGGTGAGTGAGCAGGGTAAATTAATTGGCTGGTGATTGCCTTACACGCAATACTCGTGAGAGAGAAAGTTTAGGTGACCTTCAAAGACGGAAGTACTAATGGACAGTATGTAATTGCCTCATAAGTGAATCCGCGTATAGAAATGACACTTTAAGGAATTGTAGATTTCAACTCCTCTCCAAATGCATTCTATTATTATAGTGTATGTAATCTAATATAATTGTCCATAATTTAGAAAAATTGTTTGCTCGTTTGTTTTCTTGCCTAATCTAGAGGAACGAACGAGCTGTAAATTTTACGCGACAAAAAACGAAACTGGACGAACTCCAGAAACTCTTGAAATTACAGTCATACTATTTATATTAAATACGAGAAGTTGATTGTGAAAGGAAGAAATTATCGAAATTCTTTTGTTGTTAAAAGTTTAAGCATGGCACAAGGAGGAGGAGGGTGCAG
>Ga0194135_10000707_pt1 | contig 19660 bp, 14 predicted proteins | sample LitLau_LLRF_2013_FD_134024 | JGI IMG/M metagenome (GOLD analysis project Ga0194135, IMG submission 134024) | Freshwater sediment microbial communities in response to fracking from North America - Little Laurel Run_MetaG_LLRF_2013 (version 2) | ecosystem: Environmental > Aquatic > Freshwater >...
GGATCAGGTTAAAAGATCTAGCTCACTTCATATGCATTTGAAGTAAAAATAAGTTCACTGAGACATTAGACATTAGCCGAGAATTCGAGAGTTTAGCTCGAAAAAATAAATGCTCAAAACTACTCAAAAGACGGTTTTCATGCTCATCATCAGTACAGCATTAACTCTTAAGTAAAGTACAACACGCCTGCTGTAAGCACGTTGGCTGCAAATCTCAGACGATACTCTTTTTTACATAATTATAAACCAAAAATAAAAGCTCAATGTGAAATTAACTTAAGATTTAGCATATGAATAATATGAAATATATACTTGCCGACATTTCGCAATCGGTAGAGAACCCTTTAGAGAATATAGAAACGTGACTGAAAATTTTGTGCTCTGTTTACAATTACAATTGTGGACTGTATCATATTTATATCAACAAGTTTCTGTAAAATAAACAAATCGAACAAGAGACTACATATGCATTTTTGTAATCTCCCATTTTACAGTACCATCGATATTTAATACAGCCAATGTTTTTGTGACTTCTAAATTCCACGTAAAATAAGACAAGAGTATTCAAATTCATTCCAACTAATAACAAGTGTGATGTTGGTGAGCTGGCTTTCATGTAATCCCGAAAAGGTGATTAATGTCAAGTAAAGTTTTTGTGCACAGGATTAAATCCGGTAGTATATATATTACGGCATCATTTGGTTTGCAGAAGGAAGGACACAACTGGGCTACATACATACGTACGAATGCCGAATATGTCATGTGTAGAATGCATTAAAATTCTGTCGGGGAGGGGGATGAATCGAGGCGGGGTCACACAGCATCGCATCTCCCATGGTACGTTCTTCTTGCAGCACCATTGACTATAATAAGAATTAAGCAGACCTGTGTTACTAATATTGGTGCAGACACAACGGCGTGGGGGCTGACTCTGTCATCATGAGGTCTCATGAGGTCATCTCGAGAAACACACACACACACATACAAGTGATACAAGTAAACATTCGTGTGCATATTGCATATTATATATAGTTATTGAGCCTGCCGAAAAATGTTGACATGAGATACTGGAAAGAATAGCGGTTGTCCTATTTTTTGCAACTCCTATTCCTTATTCACGAACGATGATATATCATCTTCCTCCTTTTTAAACTTTAGCTACATACTCTGATGGTACTCACTGTAAGTCTGTCTGACTGATAAAGGGAATATTTTTACTAATTCACTGGGTACAGCTTTTAAAAAAACTCCATGTGGAGTATATATAAATTATTGTGAATGTCTCTTATGCTCATATCATGCAAATAAGTGTTTTCTTTGCGGAAATTCGTCCTATTTATTATAAAACCACCACTCGCGACACTATACATATATGTGTGTGGCGTAATGGACCATGCACTGCATTGAGATCTTTGTTCAGTTCATATGTGTGTACAAATCATCTTCATATTATTTCTGTTCGGATGAAACTAGGATGGTGGCTGATGAACAAATGTAGTAACAACAATATAAAAGCATCAGTAGTCCACATCTGAGAGAGTGGTGCTTGCATTTATTTACATTAACAAGAGAGTATCAGCAGAGTTATTGCATGCAAAACTAGGTATCTTCTTTAAGGGCAAAATTGCTTAGGGCTGATGATGGGTTAACTCGCAGAATGTGACTTGCAGCTCTTCTATATAAGTAATGTATACACACACACACTCCTGCTGCCCCTCTTCTCGTGATCCAATTTTACCATTTTAATGCTCATCCTGAACCACAATTTGAGCGATGGTTAGGCTACATCTCATCTTACCGATAACATTATTAACATAGTATCAGTTTGTAGGTTAGTAAGGAAATAAGTGAGAGAGGAGGAGTTTTGCTACTTCTCTCTCTTGTTTCATTCAAGTTAAACTTCAGACCATTCATATATATATATCTACTATATTATTATTACCTGTACAACATCTTTTAAGTTCAATAGCTTCAGCAGTTGACATATTCTTTGTTTCTATCAACTTGATAAGCGTTCCATGCAACTACATAACAGCTATTTGTGCAATAGGTGATAGCCTGCTAAGACTTCCTTTGGGATCTCATCACACGAATTACTCTGAAATAAAGTTATTATTGCAACCTTCGTTACTGCGAAACCTCAGTTTGCATTTTCATTTTGCATTTAAAATTCATGAGTGACATGAGTGAGTTGTAAAGTTTTTCACCGTGAAATATAACTCAATGCATTGCTACTACGAGATTATATTGCTGTGTAATTAAAGTTAAGACTTTCAGTTTTGCAGTGAAAATAATAAAGTGGAGTGGCTCAGCATGTGAATTTAAAATTTACTACCGTGGCAGTGTTTTACAAGGTGAACAAAAATAATCTATCGTGAAGAGTGCATGTAATAAAATTGCAACTTAACTAACCATTAAAAACGGTCATCACCTCGTGTTATTTTGTCATTTTATGTCGTTGCATTCCTTGAAGTTGCAAATTTACAATACCACAATGAAACCATCCACTTGAGACTTGTAAAGTGACCTGTGCTGTGCTGCTCGGTTTATTTCCGTATTTTTTAAAGTGTGAATTTAATCTGAGTATTTCGAAGAACTCATTTCTTGTTTGTGAATAGTGCTACAAATCAGTCATTAACTAGGTGTCCCAGAATCAATAAATGTTTCAAATGGCTCTGATACATTAACCAACAAGCTCATACCGGTATAGGACTTCACGAGAAAACGCTCAGTAAGAATAAGGAAGGCGTCCATAAGTTTTAACTGGATCAGCAAATAAACGGTAAGCCAATAACGGCAAGCTCGAATTCTATTTCAGACGTGTGCTGTTGTAATTTATAAACCGGGAGATTTCTGTCGTGTTAATTGGACAGTTTTAATGGCAATAAGCATAAATGTCTTAATTTAGTCGAAATGAAATATGTTGTCTCGATGTTTCAATTGACTAAATTCGAATGTCATGAAGATCTCAAGTTGACTTTTAATATTTATTTGCTCAGTATTTCACTCTTTGGCACCTTCAATTTTGTAAATTGGCCCTGTTTTCATCCATCATGTATTTCTTCAGCTCTGCATAACCGTCTGATAGATTCGACAGATCCAATTGGACGAAATCAATGTAACCATTCATAATTTACAATTGCCAATATATGGTATATAGTCACAGACAAATGAAATCTTCAGTTTTATCTAGCTACATATACCATATATGCATTTAATCTGGACTGTATGCCATACTCATAGCAAGTATAGTTTAGCATTCAGTAATCGATCCCAAAATTTGGTTATCATCAGATTACAAAAATAGCATTTTTTAAAACGGTTACCATGTCCTATAAAACCGATTAACACAATTAGTAGATGGATTGGATTGCACACGTAGGTTCAATTTCAGTTGAAATCCATTTTAGAATTTCACTGTATTTATAAATTGTAAACCATTCCTTAGAAGTTGCTTCAAGTTAATTACTTTGTACGCGTACACGCATTTGCATTCAAGCAGGCCACGTTGACGAAAAATTCAATTACAATTAATTACGATACAATATGACATTATGACATCAGGAATCTACATACACATCATACACATATGTGGTTTCAATGCTTTCAATTTCGATCTCATATCTCTGGTAGCAAAAAGAACATCAAACTATTTCGTTCACCAATTCAATTTAGTTTCCGGAAACTAGCAGTTGGTCTTTTTTGGACAGAAAGTAAATTGCAGAGTGAAAAGTAAGTTAGGAGTAAACATATATATAATATATTTGATTAGAGAATAACATGGTTATATAGAGTAGTAAGTAACCCACATTGTTTTATTAAATGCGATCACCTAATCCTCTTCTATCTGTCTACTAGATATTATGCATTATGTTCATCCTGCTCTCCTTCCATGAAAGCCACGACTCCTCTGCCTTTGTAATAATAATCCCAATTTTACTAGCTGAGCTGGTACCTCGCGTACTTTTATACGCAGCCACTGTTTTTGCTTGGTCACTCAACAACACGAACTAACTCCTCATATTCACCTACTTTTAGCCACCTTGATTCTCATTCCCATCTGGTTTTAGTGTGTCTCATTTTTTGGATTGGTTTTTCTAGAACAGAAGAGGTAAATGCTCTTTGACTTGACTTCATTTTTCTCTAGCTTTTTGTTACATCCTTATTTGTTACTTTTAGCTCTAAACTAGTATATGTGGTCCATCTCCTAGTTTATCAATTTATTAGTCCTCTGGACTTCTTTAGAAAACAACTTTTAGGACGACATCAATATGATCAGCCCAAGTCGGTATATATGTAAAAAATGTAGGTTCATGCTCAAGAAAAACCTATAATGCATTTACGTGGGGAATTCATTTGAATAGTTTTAATTACTGGTAAGAAAAGGATCGGCACTTAACAAACTTAACAATTAAATGAGTCTACTGACAATGAGGATTAGTTTAACAGACATTCTGTTGTATGTAGGGAAAACAAAAATGCTAAATGAAAAATGCACACAAAGCACAATAACAATATTGACCACGAGAGGTGTTGAAGTGTCAATAAAAAGATGGAATTATGCGTAAGAGGGTTTGTCTCCGGATGTCATTAATATATATTTGACTACGAGAGTGAGGCTTTGCAAAGACGCATCAAACAAGACGAAGGGATGAGTTTCTGTGTCAAGGTATTTGGGCCAGGAGGCTTGAAAGAAGGATTTAGTAGTTGATTATGGGAGTTCATTGTCAGGTTTAAAGGCACCAATTCTTAAGCTCATATTTTGGCGAAGTAGTCTATACGAGATATACGCTATCCTAAATAGTGAAGAAGTTGTCTATGCTGCAGCTATTGCCAGAGAGAAACAACTTTTGGTGCTTGGTTTAGGAGACTTGAGACAGAGATTCGCAGTGATCTTTACTATTGCAATCGAAACTTGGTCATCAGTGTGTATAGGAAAATGAGCGCCTATTATACATGTATATGCATGTAACAACAAGACGACGACTGAGTCAATGGTGCCGGATGGATGTCACTACAATGCTAGTACATAGTCTGTAACCAACATTCGACTTACGATTAGCCTCTTGGCTTGTTCAGTTAAAGCTAATTGGAAACTTTGTGTAGAATTTTCGAGATTGGTGTTAGTGAGACTTCGGTACTATTGTGGTTTCATAACTTGAGACAGCTTTCAAATTTCATATGCAGTGACAAAGTTTTAGATTCAGATTGTAATCGGTTGTATATCATTATCATGGATCAGAAAGAATGCATAATGTGAGACAATTTGTAATTCAAAGTGTTGTTTGATGTTTGATTCACAGTAGCAGACAAAGCGTGGAAAACTTTCCACTGTGGTTATACTAAAAGTGTGTTTGGATCTAAGCAAATGGAATGGAACACGTAGCGTGTGTTTGTCGGAAGGAGCTGAGAGTTTTCATAGAACTGCTGGATTACATCCTATCCTCAAAAGTAGACTAGTAGGCTTACACGTCCGGTTGTGATGTCGGGAGAGACTCAGATTGAAATTCCAATGCGCCACAATCCAGTCAGCGATCCATTGCCTAAGTTATCATTGCTCAATGGAACAAGCAGTGGATCGTCGACGGGAATGCATTCGAGCAGTGGATCCACTGGTGAAGATTCCAGTGGAGAAGATCAACATCATGTCGTTGTGCTGCCGAAGAAGATACGACTTAAAGAGTCGAATAACAGCAGCCTGTCCTCCATGAAATCTGGATCATCCTTGATTTCCATGATTTGCAATGGAAATAGTCGTGAGAGTATGCATGTGGATGACCAAAACCAAGATGATGATGAATGTAGCAATGGACCCATAACCAAAGACGGAGGCATATCGAATTCACTCACATCCGGAGAGGTGCGTGAATTTCACCAGATATAATTTGTACTTTTAACCAATTTGTGACCATTAGCTTTACACTCTCAACTAAGAGAAACTCAATCACTTTCAGCAAAATACATTATTATTAAAATTTAAGTCTTATACACAGTATCAAATCATCAGAGTCTTGAGTTTTCCCCTCTAAGTCAGAATCCAGTAGAAAAGTTGATCTAACCAGTAGTAGTAATTTATGATACACAAAAATTGGTCTGTGCTGATGGTTAAGCTCAACGAATTAGCTGGTGTCATTTAAATTTTTAGCATACGTTTTATAAAAGTACTGTAAATTGTCTCTACAGAACTCAGACGCTGAAATTGGACCAGACGGGGATGACAATATGGGCTCTAATCTAAAATCAGACGACTCTTCCAAAAACAAAATGTTCGAATGCGATGTATGCAACATGCGATTTTCTAACGGTGCCAATATGCGAAGGCATCGCATGCGACACACGGGCATCAAACCCTTTGAATGCAAAATCTGTCAGAAACGGTAAGTAAAGGAGAATACAAATTATCTATACACATATACACATAAAAATTGAATCTCACAGCCAATCAATAAATACATTAAAATACATTAAAATAATATTTTAGTATGTTTTCTCCATCGTGACCCTGATTAGAAATATTCTCAATCGTCATATTTCGTCAATCACTGTACTGGCTTATAAGACGACTTGCTCACTCACAGTCAGTCCCAGTACAAAAGAAATGTTCTTAATTTCCAACAGATTCTTTCGTAAGGATCATTTGGCTGAGCACATGGGAACACATTCAAAACTTCTCCCATTCCGTTGTCCTATCTGTAATAAAGTAAGATGTTGATATTTACGCGTAGTCTGATGATACCTGCTCTTGGTACTATTTGAGATTAATCTGACAGAAGTTATTTTTATAAAACAGGGATTCCAACGTCAAATAGCCATGAGGGCACATTTTCAAAATGAGCATGTCGGTGGCTCTCAGGATATTGTGAAGGCTTGTCCACTCTGTGCATATAAAGCAGGTATATTTGTCCTCAGTTCCTCTGTGGTGCTTTACAGGTTACGAAAACAAAGACTGACCAAGATTAACATGCATGCATTTTTTGTAGGTTCCATGAAGTCTCTCCGAGGTCACTTTTACTCACGCCACGGAATAGATCTTGACAATCCAATGCCACATTCTCCTTCCATGATTTGCTCATCTAATGGACGAGCTTCAGCATCTCCGGGACCAAACCATGGGGAATACAGCGAATTAGCTCATGCCTTGGGATTTGAAGAGAGAGACAAAAGCACAGATTCATCTATGGTCCCATCTCATTTCCTGGTGCCGCAGATAGAAATATCTTCCAACTCTTCATATCCAACTCACTTTGCTTTCACTGCTGATTCCAGTTATTCTTACAAGCATGATGATCGGAAGCATAAAGGTATGTACAAATATTTGTTGTGTGTAGTTTTGCGGCATCTGATTTTATCATTACGAAGCTATCTTTATAAACATTTGAAGGATTACGAAGTTCTACTCCATCTCAGAACATTTCACCACAATCAGATTCCGGATCGAACTCATCGAACATGCCGTCAAGCTCTGATTTAGTTACGATTGTTGTGAAAAAAGAGGTTATGGATCATCACAACACTTCAGAGCAATCTAATGGCGTAGGACGAATGAGATCTAAAGACATGATTGATATTAATGAAGATACTGATGATGTTCAGGAAATGCCGGAGGATCTCTCTCCAGGAAATGGAAATTCGTACAGGTAGATTAATTTTACCCCCACCCCTCACCCCCGTCACTTGCAATTTAAAGGCTGACTTTCTTAGTACCAGAATTTTTCGTAAATCTAGATCTTCGCAAAGTCCAAGCCCCAAATGCAGCTCATCTTCTTTGCTGAAAGTGTCTCCGCTGAAGTCTCTGCTGAAAGAAGACTGGAGAGCAAAGGAAACATCTCAAGGGAATGACAATGCAACTTCAGGCTCATCAAGACCACGCAGTGAAAGCAGCTTAGGAAATTCAAATAGTGCTTGCCAGAATCAGGTAGTGAAAGAGATTCATATGAATTTATATTTCAGTTCATATTTAAACTAATTGCATGTTTGAAATGATCTAAAGACTTGTGATGGAGAAGCCATAACCTCTTCAAACAATCCAGAAATTGTAGGTGGGAGTGCAGCGCTTAGTAATCGTCTTGGGCTACAGTTTCCAGCTCTTCATCAGTGTGTGTATTGTGGAATCATTTTTCCAGACAAAACATTATATTTCTTGCACAAGGGATGCCATTCAGATTCAAATCCTTGGCGATGTAACATATGTGGAGAATCATGTTCGAACGTTTATGACTTCAACTCTCATTTACTAAGCAAGTCTCATCAGTGAAGAAAATTTTAATCGCCATAAATATTAAACTGCAATCTCAGATTTACTTGTTGCAGCAAGTTAGGAGAAATCCTACACTATACATAGAATTAAAGTCCGATAAAATAAATAGCAATACTTTATTTGCTTTACAGAAGCCTAGTTGATTTCCTTAAGTAATTGGCTTTGTATCAGTCTTGTTTAAAAAACAATATTTATTGAAAATTCAAGTTTCATTCAATCTAAATGTTTTCTATCACTTTATAACCGTAAGAGAATCGGTCCGAACTTTTATGCGTTTTACATGTTGTTGGGCACACTAGCCTTTCTCAAAGCTCTGCGAGTTCCTGTGTGTCTCAATAATGATAAGTAATCCTCCCGTTAAGATAGTTAAAATATTTATGGTTTTTTGCGTATTTAAAACTTGTGTCGCCAGACTTGTCTGCAGGAATTGTGAACTTGCATTCAACCTAATACTAATATGATTAGAATAAATCTGTTTTACTTTTACAATGTTTCTATACATATATAGTCAGTTTGATGCCAAAAGTTGAAGTAATTTATGAATTTCTTGAATTGTTGAACAAATTCGTGTTGCACAGACTGTTGAAATAAATGTGTCTTCAAGAAACAAAAGTAGAAGAGTTTACCCAGTTATATATATTAAATATATACATATTTTTTATGATTACCTTAAATATTTCCTCGACTAAGGAATTGTGTTCTGTGACTCCGTATTCCATATTTAAATTTGGTATTAATTAAAATAATGAATTCCTCAATAGAAACTTGTAACCTATCATCTGTATGCCAATAATTGCAAAATAAAGTTTACCATTGAAGTTTAATATTGAAACTGAATCATGGATTCACACAACATCATCGAATAGGTACTTCATGTTTTACGTCAGGGCATATACTTTATTCTTTATAAACCAAACAGTGATTGCATGGTTATACATTTTTTATTATTTATTAGTTTTACAGTCGTGTTAAAAATTACGAATCAGTTTGCAATTAGTGCAAACTATATGACTGATATTACAGAGTAGTAAAGAAACCATAAATAAGACTTACTAGAATTATTGTTTTGTTAAACAGGGACGCAATCAGAGACTTCTATCCATTCCTCTGCGAGAAAGTATTTGGAACGGTATTACTTATGTAGCTGAAGCATCGTCAGTACTCTAAATCTTTGGACAGTTCTTCTATTATGTTGTATCATGTAGTTTGATCACTTAGTTTAAATTATGATCAATTAGTAATAAAATTTTAATTGATTTGCGTTTCTTCAATGAACAGTTACCAAACCAGTAAGTCATAGTTTATAGTTATGGCAAGGGTAAGCAATTAATTGTGTTTAAGTAGAATCATACTTACGAAGGTCTCTTAAAAGACTTGTGACATGTGATGATGATAGGTTGCTCAGTAAAAAATAAATTATACGCCTAAATTTTCCCAGTGAAACACAATGGCAATAAAAAATAAGGATACAGTAAAATTTACAATTAATATTATAAACGATTACATAGGATATAAATTAGAAATAAATTATAAAGATGAGTAAAGTTTCATAAGTTTTGTAGAATATATAGATATATCTATCTATTACCATATTCATACTCAGAATAGTGTGCTATATACCTAAGTACAATTGAATTGACTGTCACATGTTACAATTGGTGTGAAAACAATACACAAGTTTTATGAAGTTCGTACGTAGGATAAAAAAGTGAAACTGTTTCAATGAGCAGTATAAGAAAAAATTATCTGGACAGCTTGAGAAAGTTAAGGATTAAATGACTGACATTTGATAGAGACCAATGGGCCCTTACAGCCAGATGAGATACACACGATTCTATCTTTAAGCCGTTCCGAACGAGAGAATTCTTTTAACTATTTTAGTAAAAAAAATATTTGAGACTAAGTGTGAAAACAAAAAGTCTTGATGCACCAGAGCCCAGCTTAAATAAATTAAATGGGTCTTGGAGCATGAAGTCCTTCAACTTCTTGACCCACCACTGGCCAGTGATCTACATTTGGTGGACCCCAATCATGTAAACCATTAGTTAATGATGGACGATGAGTTAAACGATGTGCGATGCTGAACCCTCCACTTCCCTCTAGCTGAGTTAACACTATGATCACTTGCCTAAAATAAACAAAAACTCTGTGAAAAAATCATTACAGAATTGAATGCTACTAGAATCTTTGCTTTACCTATGCAACGGTGGAACTGCGTCAACAGTTTTCAGTTGGTTTCTTGTCGAAACAACGTTGTAGCTTTCCTGGCAGTCACATTTCACCTGAATCCACTTATCTTCGTGCCGATTTTCGACAACAACTACAAGTCCTGCCCAACCTTTTGTCAAATAATAAGCTGTCATTCCCTCTCTTCCTTCATGGCGTTGACCACGCTCCATTGTCAGTCGAATAATCGCATCTGCCAGCATATACGGTGGAGGTGCAATCTGATCTGACAACACCTTCTTAGACGAATGGAGAGACATAACGTACCGAGGATATGGGAATTCAACGCCTAATGAGAATTTAAAAGTAACGTTAACTATGTATAACTATTGATAAATATACGTGGTATATCTCTATATATATGTGCAGATTTGACTCACCACTATGCCAGTGATTGAACGCGAGAGGTACAGCTAAGTAAAAACCAGGTTCGATCATCTTGTGACATCCAACAAACCCTCGAACTTGGCGTTTAGAATGTTCAACAAGTCTCCCAAGAACCAATTTTTGTGAATCACTTTGACTGGTTTCCAAGCCCCGGAATAAAACAACGCAGAGATCTAATTGCGACCGTTGAGATTTTTCCGAATTCCTAAAATGAAAGACACAATGAATGATGAATACACCTAGCTTTAAATAAATAAATACATAAATAACTATTGCAAATTGACTCCTTCCAAGCTATACCTATGGCCTTCTTGAAACAACGAAATTTCAATTTCAGTGGCTTCCATCACAGTAATTAGGATACACGACAAATGCTGCAAATCTGCTGACGGTGGTAGAGTTCCTTGCAATCTCCTTTCATGCCAGCCATTTCTAACTTTACAGACGTCAATGCAATCGAAGTATCTATGTAAAAGAAACAATATAACTGGCATAATAATAATCGTACTAGTGCTATCGTTAGGATAAAGGATTTACTTTAACATGTCATCAAATGAAATCCAGAAGACACCATCATCAGCTCCTCGAGGCATTAATTTATCCTTCAACTCTTGTGACCACAGAGAAGATGAATCACTCCAATCGCCTTTCCAGCTGTATCGACCCCATGGATTACGGAGTTTTAAAAGCCTATATCCAATCGTATCAACCAAATTCATAGTCTGAAAGTATAACATCAGAGGATATTTGTACATTAAATGAACATACCGCAGCCCATTAGAGCCATCCACGTTGAGAACAGAATATGCATGTCTAGGCCTCAAGCCTTTTTCTCTGTACTCGTCCTCATCGACTTTCATGTTGCCTCCACCACAAGAGGCTCCCATCAAAAATCTTGCCGCATGACAAGATAGTAGCTGAGCCCAAACCAAATCCCGATCCAATTCCTCATCAGCTCCACTCTAGAGTGTGCAAAATAATTACCAGTCAATATGAAAACTGTGCTATAGAAGTTTTGAAATAATACCTGTAGTGGGATGCTTTCACAAGGACATCCTGTCAAGGTAGCTAAACCTTCAATCGCTCTCCCAGAAACCAAAGCCTCGTAACAGCCATGAACTTTAGCAACTGCTTTCTCAATTAACGGGACCCAGAGTTGGCGTCGTTTAGCCTGGAAATAACAGTGTACAGGTAAGCAATATTCAGGTACGAAACAATTAACCTAAACGGACCTGTGAATACACTAATCGCTTTCTTCTATCACAGGGAAAAAGGTCATCAATTATCACAGTGGTCCACGATCCATCTTTGCACAATCTGATCATATACGCTCCAGAGGAGCAAATTTCTCTGGTAACAAGGATTTTCTCTACCAGCTCTTTCCTCTCAGCAATCACTGCAAGAGCACTGAGTAGCCAACAATTTCCAAGAACACCTGGCATCAATCGAGGTATACACTATTAGAACCTTAGCATGGACAAGAGTACAACTTTAATTACCCTGAGAGATATCGGAGGGCAGCGGAGTTCTAAATACAGCCCACGACAAACTTTCTCCACCTTGCTCTGTAACGATAGTTTTGGGGCGCAGCCATTGGGAGACTAAATCTCCATTGGATGTCGACAACTTTGGGTTATAATACAATGACCGTGGAGCAGGAGGAAATGAATCGTCCACAAATGGGTCACCTGTTTTCAAGCAATACGCTACAATGTCGTGGTATTTTTGTCTTGTTCCTCTTTTGGAAGCAGTAATAGTGGTTGGCATTGAGGAAGATCCGCCATTCGACGAAAATTTCCTGGGTCCTTGGCACATTTCGCATGACGCTGCTTTCATTGGATTTTTAAAGGTGCACTGAGGACAGGACCACTTCTTCTTAATGTATCCGTTGGCACCCTAATACGAAAGATTTCAGAAGATTAAATAAGAGTTTTGCTGCTTTACAATCAATCGCATTCAGAACAATCACGTACCTTGCAATCTTTGTTCTTATCCCATTGACAAGCTTGACATCGGATGGAGTACAATGGGTTTTGTAAAGTACAGACAGAACATGTCCAATATTCAGCCATTGCTACAGATTTCGGTCTTTCTATTTTCTTCCTAGGTTTAATAGCGTCATCGCTGCACAATCTCAACGCTTTAGCCTTTGTCACCTGTGGTTCTTGGCTTTTTTCGATCCCGCAAGCTTCACATTTTATAGATGACAATTGACTAACAAAATTACAAGCAATACAAGTCCATCTCTGCAAAACACTCAAATCTTGAAAATCCCCGTCAAGACTCAGTGGGCCACTAGTAGGAAGAGATGACCGTCGACCGGTCACAGCTTCAGCAACATCATTAGTAAACGAATTGTGCTCGTCATCGTCGATATACTTCATGTCTTCCGCTTCGCCATTGGACAAATCTAGCAATTTTTCCCTGGACTTCAGTTTTTTCTTCGATTGTAAATCCATGGCAAAGGAGGATTTGACAGATATCTTTGAAGCAGATCCTTTCTGCTCGTCATTTTTAATTGGCTCTTTATTCGTGTCCTTAGAATCGTTGCGTTTCTTAGAGACATCCCTAGAGGTGATTGTGGGTTCTGGCGATTTTAGTATTTCTGCTTTAAGATCAGTTTTCAGATCTGCTGAGCTGCTACATCCTAACGTGACGAAACCATTAATTGAACTCGCTTTAATTGATCTATCACGTTCACGGTGAACTGGCGAAGATGAAGCCCCTAAATCCCTTGTTTTAGGACTTGTGTTTTCTTTGGATATAAAGCTAGAAAGCGATTTATCGTTACATTTTATGCGATCAGTTAATGCATCACCAACCAATAAATTTGGCGTATCGTGCGATAGCTTTGAGTTGTAATCTTTGGATTGTGCGTAGGAAAGTTTTTGTGGAGGACTATTTTCAAAGCGAACTGTGTCCTTATTAAAAGTGAGTAAACCTTCTTCATCCAGCTCATCCTTAGTCAACTCTACATCCGGCAACGGTTTCGATTTCGTAGTTTTTACACCATTTCTATTTCCTCCGTGTTTTGGTTTAGAATAAGGGCACTTGAGATTCTTAACTGTGGCTTCCCGTATACTATTAACGGAAGCCACTTTAGTAGAGTTAAGAGGTTTAGACCATATAGGGTCTGGGGCAGGTCTCTTCAGCTTCTCATCAACTTGAGATTCACAGGAATCGAATGGGACTTCTTGTACTCCATTGCTGGCAAAAGTATTGACTTCAGGGCGTGGAATATTCGAATCAGTAGCTGAGCGAGTGAGAAAGCTCCTTTCTTGTAATATCCTAACACCCTTCTCATGAGAGGTTTCCCTTCGAGGCAGTGTATTTAGACTAGACGGGTTAACTTTTTTCCGTTTGTAAGATTCATCAATTCCAAAAGTCGTTGTAGGCTGTTGAGATCTTTCCTTGGTACTGACAGGAAGGAGGTCCTTGGAGATTATAGCTGAGGTAACGGAGATCGCAGGTGACGAAGTGATGATTTGAGTATTGGCAATGTCATCAGCAAAACAGTGACTTCTTGAGCTTCTGCGAGAAAGTTTCACTGGTGAATTTAATGAATCATTATCTGGAGACTGAGATCCTTCAGTCGGTAGGGTTGGACATTCTTCAGGACATTCCAACGGGCCTGAAGAAGAGTCCGGAGACTGGACGATTTCACTCGAAACATTTTCATGTGTTGTGCTGCACAGATTGCAAAAAAAGAATATTTAACTACATAACTTGGGTACATATATATTCTTCAAGCCAACCAACTTTTCGGATCTATATTTTCAAAGCACTCCTCGCCCAGATTAAAACAATTTTTTTCACAGGTTCAGTAGGTTTCAAATATAATCCAAAAAGATAAGATCCAAAAAATTTGCCCATAAAAAATCAGTTTGTAGACCCGCTTACCATTCAATGCTAGTAGGTTCCTCCAAGCGACATTCAAATGACACAGACTGATGATTGTTCGAACAATGAGCAGCAGCTGTTTGATGACAGGAGTCAATTTCCATGCATTCATTTAGTTTGTTCTGAGCCTGATATGGTGGTTGATCGATGAACACGGCACAAGAGCTTTTAGAAGGGTCTGTTACGATTTCTCGGTCGCTTCCACACTTGATGCACCTTTAAAAAATTAAGAATCAACAGAATGAGTAGTTTTTTCAGCAATTTCAACAGTTGTTCTGAATTTTCTTATCAAAATTCATACATCACATTATCTCGATTAATAGTTATAATCTTACATACCTGGGGATTTCAGTGGGATTGATATGATAACACGTGCTGCACTTCCACTGCAACACGGAGGCAATAGACCCCATTGATCTGAAGCCTATTTTCGAATCATACACCTTCACAAGAAGTTAAGTTCAGAGAAGTTGGAAGACGAGCCACTCCCACTGCTCCGTTCTGCTGTTTCTGAGCAAATTCTATTGCCATTCTCACTAGGAATACACCTTCCATTTCACAACCATCGGTGCTTATCACTAATTGCACAATCAACAATGCATAATGATACACCACCTCAGAAGAACTACTCAACAATATTATATACAATATTATATAATAATGTAAGTTCACTCGATTTGCTCACATTCACCTTCAGTCACTGCTATAAATCGTGCTAGTATCTTTATGAGCGGCGTAAGATAATATATATTTAGCTTGTGTCATTAAATTGTACTGTCTCAGTATTTACTAATAATAATATTAGAGATTTGAAATTGGAATGATGAACACAATAGTAAGCAGTAATAGTAAAAATTAACAAAGCTGTGAGACCCTTACAATCTTAAATTAATTCTTGATTTTTACAAATCATAAACTGCACACACAGGCAAGCGCTTTATAAGTTGAATATATTATGACAGTAAATCATCTATAGCTCTCAGTACTTAAACGTTACTTTTGTAGCCTCCACTATTTACATAAATTTCTTGTAAACCAAACCATAATATAGAGCTGCTTCTTGCCAGGCTTCACGATTGCCCTCGACTTAAAAGCGTTTTTGAATCTTTCATCAGTTTTATATCTATCGTAGATAAATGATAAATGTTAAGTACATGTGTATGAAATCTTCAGACAGATTATATACAAGCTGCTGAGCAGCGTAAGCCTAACATTAAACTCCTTACAACAAATAATACACAGTATAATTCTTAATAATACACGCCTACTCCCACTTTTATCTACTTTTATGTTATTACTAGCACATATATATATATATACTTGCAAACTTACATTACACTTAATTCTTGTGTACTGCGATATTCTTCTAATTCACTTTGTTTACAAACTATGTAAACTAAACTGCTACTTATAACAACACTCTCTTATTCCTCTGATGACTCTCCGCAACTCCACAAAACTGCTTTATTAGCCTTCTCTTATTTCCTCTCTGATTCTGGATTAATTCTAAACACCCACACACTTTTCGTTAACCAATAATAACAAATCCTTAGATCTTATTATTCACAATATTTCATATAACAACCTTTCCATATTTGAGTATACAATTTATATACATTAACATCCGGACAAAAGCTGCTGGTGTATTTGAAACTGCTTATTTCTCTCTCTTTGTGTTTCATAAGTTTATAATACTCTTTATACTCTTTATACAAGAATATTTGTGTGAGTAGTAGGAGAAAGAAGTTGTTTGAAGAGGTATTAAGGAGGATTATGATGAGGTCGTATTTACTAAGGGGAGAGAGTTGTGGTGGTCATCTGGAAGCGCAGATGATAAGATGAAGAAGGAGGAAGAAAGAAGAATCAGCTGCAGAGCCTCCGTCAAAGAAGGACTCAAAGAAGAAGAAAGAGATGACAGTTGTTAGGTCTTCGCCTGCCAACCATATGCCGAGCATTAGGTCTCATGGACCCCCGCGCATAGCCCGCTCCTCTCCCTCCTTTCTCTCACGAACAAGTTGCTAGGCTGGGGCTCTTCTGTGGAGAAAGTCGAGCTCCTGCTGCTTTCACTGTCATTATTATTCTTCTTCTAGAGTGGCGACGTCACTCGTCTATTTCTATCACAATAGTACAACACACTAAACGAACGAGAAACCTCTTTGAAGTGTGTGTATGTGTGTGTGTGAGTTTGTAGTAGGCTACTAATATCCCTAGTCATAACTAATGTAGTCTGAAAGTCTGAACTAGTAGTAGTAGTCTGTCTCATGATTTCATGTGGGTATGTGGATTAAATGATGGAATCATGATGGAATGGAGGTATGAAACAGGTTCATAGGGTCTAGAAATGATGATAATTTCATATAATTGGTTTTTGTACAGATGAGGGAATATGAGAGTAGTGTAGGAGGTCAAAAATGCTAATAACGATGTGAGAATCGGTTGTTTATTGGGGGAAGTCGATAAACTAAATGATCGATAAGATAGGCTTCTAACACACGCAAGCATTATGGATATTATTAGCTCTATAATCTCTATGATCAATCTGGTGGAATAATGTGGATGCGTGTGAAGAAAGTATATATAGATATAGATAGACTGGGATTCATTTATGTTGTAAATAAGCTTAGTTAGTCAAACTCGAACTACATCCATGACACACGGAATTAGTGGTATTTGTGGGATTTTAGATAGTTAACAATTCGGATGCTCGAAAACTTTCTCTTGCTTGAGGAATACGCTGATTTGCTTTAGAAATTATGATAGTTCATCTTTAGCGTCATTATTTTTGTAGCATCTTTAGGATTGAAATGCATGCATGTGTGCCTGTGTGTTAGTTTCTCCAGCTCCAGCTAACCACATCAGTGTGAGCTGCTTCCATAAACTGGAGTCTGAAATAACTGAAATTCGAAACTAATGTGAAATCGGAACTACAGCCTTGGAGCTGTATAAAATTACCACAATGTATCAATTTGCAGCATCTAAATTGCATAAAGTTAAATGAATTCACGAGTTCTGTTGTGTTTTATATAAAGGTATCAAGATATGCGAAATACGAGTACATTGAAATAAGAATATGCTATTGAAGGACGAATGGTTTATAAACTTCGTCGTCCGTCATTGCAAGCCAATGCGCGCAGTGTTTTTTTAAAGTAATCATGCTGGAAATTCGAATGAAAGCAATGTATTTCATCTTTTAAATTGTAAATCAACTCAACCAACCACGGTTTGAAATTATTGACGAAATGCACTCATTTTTTCCATGTAAAAATAATATCATTCGTAAATCGCGAAAATTAAAAGCAACCAAGATGTAAAAGGTGACGACATGATGTATATAGATTCCTATCAATATGCAATAAAAAGAATCATTCTTGTCGTGTCATCGTTCTACTTAAGATTAATATAAGCGTCGTCGTATAATTTACTTGTTGTCCATTGGAACTTCAATACAATTTATTCCAGAAAAATACAAAATAAATTCAAAATTTATAACGTATTCATGCTTTAATTCCGAAAAGTTCAATCGAATCTCAACTGCTAGTTTTTCTCTTCTTGACTATAGTGTAATCTAGAAACTACGAGCCAACAAATAACTGTGTAAGTGATAGAGTTAGGCGATAAACACGAGAATACATATGAATCTTGAATCTGATAAGGCGTTCTATGATAATTTTCTTTCTCTTGCAATATGTATGTGAAGTTTTGTGTAGAGCTTCAAAACAACTAAAATTGTTCCCCTTGTATAAAGGATAGAATATTATTGACACCAAGAGATATTAAATCCCATATCAAATGGAATACAGTTGAAAACTCATGAGGTGATGAGGTCTCTATCTCGAGTCTCACAATCATTCGAAGCCTGACTGCTATTTAGTCAATGCAATCGTAAGAGTTATATCGACTTTTCTTCCTTGAAAACCAAAGCAGCCATCAATCATGAAAACACAAATGACGCCTATTGACATTTTTGGCATACCATTAATATTATTTTTGTAAGAATTTTGTCGTCGTAACTCGATCAGTAAGTGAATAAAGTACTTCACAACACAACAGTTAAACTAAACACAAACATACTACACTACTATTATTGATAATATCTATCTAATAATACTGCAAATACTATGATCAAACGCATCTATAAACACACTTACTATTTGTCCAGAGACTACTACCCAAGCTAAGAACAAAGCTATTTCTCCTCCGCATGCCTTTTATGTACATTTGTCATATGAGATATCGTGTAATGTACATTTCAATTAACTTCAGCCTCATAGCCAGTAGTTAGTTTCTAGCTCGAACATATAATATTAGTATCACGAGCACACTATACTTTCATATACATGAAACACTTTTAATCAATATATGTGTGCATATACATACATATACCAACTATCGTCATCAATATCATCATCATTATCATCATCATCACTTAATCGTAGTTTTACTCTACTATCAACTACGACGATGCCTATTGTTTTTCTATTCACTTAATGTCCTCGAAGAAGCAACAAGACACAACATCAGACTAACTAATTTATTATGCATACAGTTTAAAGAAACCCGTGTGTAGCAGTGTTGAAATTGTATCTGTTTCTGTTTCTACACTGCTGTAAGTCTCAACAGTGATGTGAAGTAGAATAAAAACATTTCACACTCATCATCTTGTTTCGTACCGACTAAAATCTACATCCCATTAATAGATCCTCAAAAGTGATTAGTGCAACTGCCATCTCCGAAATTACTTCAGTTTCAGTCAGAACTCGAGTAAGGAAGGTGCAGGGACAGAGCGAAGCGATGGAATAAAAACCATTGTTCTATTATTGAGAAACCCTGCAACTTAAGGAAGAAAGGTTTATATAACAGCAGCACACATTTGCACAGACTACAATAATA
>Ga0194135_10000708_pt1 | contig 19654 bp, 15 predicted proteins | sample LitLau_LLRF_2013_FD_134024 | JGI IMG/M metagenome (GOLD analysis project Ga0194135, IMG submission 134024) | Freshwater sediment microbial communities in response to fracking from North America - Little Laurel Run_MetaG_LLRF_2013 (version 2) | ecosystem: Environmental > Aquatic > Freshwater >...
GGGTGTCGATGAGCATGAAGCCGGTTCTCGGCTCGATGTCGTAGAGCAGGTCGACGCGTCCGGACACCGGGGTCCAGCCCAGGCTCACGGAGAAGAACATGATGAGGATCAGGCCCCACCAGAAGATCGGCATCGAATAGCCCGCCAGGGAGATGCCCATCACCCCGTGGTCGAACAGTGACCCTCGCTTGAGGGCGGCGATCACCCCGGCCAGCAGCCCGATGATGCCGGCGAACAGCAGGGCGGCCATGGACAGCTCCAGGGTCGCGGGGAACAGCGAGGTGAACTCGCTCCACACGCTGGTGCGGGTGCGCAGGGACTCGCCCAGGTCACCGTGGGCCAGCTTGCCGATGTAGTCCAGGTACTGGGCGTACAGCGGCTTGTTCAATCCAAGGCGTTCCATTGCCTGGGCATGCATCTCGGGGTCGACCCGACGCTCGCCCATCATGACTTCCACGGGGTCGCCGGGAATCATGCGTATCAAGGCGAAGGTCAGCAAGGTGATGCCGAAGAATGTGGGGATCAACAACCCCACACGGCGGGCAATAAAACTAAACATCTTCTGAAGTACCTCAATCAGCCGGTCAGGCGTACCCGCCACCCTTGGGGTCAAGGGCGGCGGGCGTTTCTTATCACTTCACTTGGGTGGTCGCGAAGTTGTTGGTGGTCAGGGGGCTCTGGTGGTAACCCTCGACGTTCTTGCGCATGGCGGTGAACATTTTCGGATAGGCCATGGGAATCCAGGGTTGGTCCTGTTGGAAAACCAGCAGTGCTTTTTCATAGAGCGCGGCGCGCTTGGCAGGTTCAGCGTCGGCGCGGGCCTGGTCGATCAGCTGCTGGAACTCCTTATTGCACCAGCGGGCGTAGTTTTCGCCGTTTTTCGCTGCGTCACAACTCAGGTTCGGGGTCAGGAAGTTGTCCGGGTCACCGTTATCCCCAGCCCAGCCGGCCGACACCATATCGTGTTCGCCGTTTTTCGCACGCTTGAGCATCTCGCCCCATTCCATGACGCGGATATCGAGCTTGAGGCCGATCTTGGCCAGGTCGGCCTGCATCATCTGCGCGCCCAGCAGGGGATTGGGGTTGGTCGGGCCGCCGCCGTTGCGGGTGAACAGGGTGATCACCGTACCATCCGGCACCCCGGCTTCCTTGAGCAGGGCCCGGGCCTTGTCCAGATCCCGGGGCGGATTCTTCAGGCTGTTGTTGAAGCCCAGCAGGGTCGGCGGGTAAGGGCCGGTGCCGATCAGCGCGTTGCCTTTGCCGTAGAGGCTGTTGACGTAGGCTTCCTTGTCGAAGGCGATGTCGATGGCTTTGCGTACCCGCACGTCGCTCATGTATTGGCGGGTGGTGTTCATGGCGATGTAGCCGGTGGTCATGGCCGCCAGTTCGTCGACCTTGAGGTTGGGGTCGGCCTTGATGCTGGGAATGTCATCGGGCTTGGGGTACAGGGCAACCTGGCACTCGTTGGCCTTGAGCTTCTGCAGGCGCACGTTGTTGTCGGTGGTGATCGCCAGCACCAGCGGGTCGGCCGGTGGCTTGCCGCGGAAGTAGTCCGGGTTGGCCTTGAAGCGGACCTGAGCGTCCTTGGCGTAACGCGTGAAAATGAAGGGGCCGGTGCCGATGGGCTTGCTGTTGAGGTCGGCTGTCTTGCCTTCCTTGAGCAGCTTGTCGGCGTATTCCGCCGGGAAGATCGACGAGAAGGCCATGGCGATGTCGGCCAGGAACGGTGCCTCGCGGCGGGTCAGGGTGAAGACCACGGTGTGCTCGTCGGTCTTCTCGACGCTTTTGAGCAGTTCCTTGAAGCCCATGCTTTCGAAGTAGGGGAAGCCCACGCTGGACTTGTCATGCCAGGGGTGCTTCGGGTCCAGCTGGCGCTGGAAGCTCCAGAGCACGTCGTCGGCATTCATGTCGCGGGTCGGGGTGAAGTAGTCGGTGCTGTGGAACTTGACGCCCTTGCGCAGGTGGAAGGTGTATTGCAGGCCGTCCGGGCTGATGTCCCAGGACTCGGCCAGGGCGGGCTCGATGTCAGTGGTGCCGGGCTTGAAGTCCACCAGCCGATTGAAGATGGTTTCCGCCACTGCGTCGGCCGTGACTGCAGTCGTGTACTGGACCATATCGAAGCCTTCCGGGCTGGCTTCGGTACAGACCACCAAGGGTTTGGCTGTGGCGCCCAGGGCGGCGCTCAGCAGGGCGGCGCCAATGGCCGCTTTCAGGGGAAGCATGTTCATCAGGAACCCTCTGCAATCGATTGAACCAGATTAGCTTGAACGGCGGATTCGTCATGAACCCGCCCTTCAACTGGTGGCTTAGAGAATGTTGAACGGGATGGTGGTAACCAGGCGGAACTCGTTGATGTTGCCGTCGGCCTGGTTCTTGCTGGCGCGGTGCGTGGTGTAGGTGGCACGGATCGCGGTGGCTTTGAGTGGCCCGCTCTGCACGGCGTAGGAGGCGCCGATGCCGTATTCGTAGTGGGTTTCGCCATCCATGGTCCTCACGCCGTAGAGTTTGCCTTCGGAGTTGATGCCGCCGTAGGCGCTGCCGGTGTAGTGGGTGCCGTCGATGCCCCAGCCGCGAGCCTGGTAGACGTTGAACTTGAGGCCAGGCACGCCGTATTCGGCCATGTTCAGGCCGTAGGCGATCTGGAAGGATTTCTCGTTCGGGCCGTTGAAGTCCGAGAGCAGGGAGTTGGCCAGGTAGATGCCGTTGGTTTCGTGCAGGTAGTCGAAGTACTCGTTGCCGCTGACTTCTTGGTACGAGAAGGTCAGGCTGTGGGCCTGGTGGGTCAGCCCCATGGACAGGGAGTAGGTATCGTTGTCGATCTCGCCCATCTCTTTCTTGCCGGTGTCGACGGTCTTGTAGTAGTTCAGGCCGGTGGTCAGGCTCAGCACCGAGCTGTCGCCCAGCTCGTGGGTGGCGCCGAAGTAGTACTGGTTCCAGAAGTCTTCCACCTTGGAGGCGTAGAGGCTGGTCTTCAGGCTTTTCAGCGGCTGGTAGTTGAGGCCGACGATGCTCACGCGGTCAGTCTCGGCGGTATTGCTGGTGTATTCGGAACGGAATTTCGACAGGCTCTGTTCGGTCCGTGGCGATACCCGGTCGAAGGTGCCGGCATCGAACGACAGGTTGTTGAACTCTTCGCTGTGGATGCTCACCCCTTCGAAGCTCGAAGGCAGCGCACGGTTGCCGATGACGTCGACGATCGGCGTGCTGAAGTTCTGCCGGCCGGCGGTCAGGGTGGTGTTGGATACGCGGAACTTGACGTTGGCCAGGCCGAGCTTGCTCCACTGGCCCACGGCGTCGCCGTCGGAATGGGTCAGGGTGCGGTTGTTCTTGCCGGCGATGTCCTTGCGGTCGCGATCCAGGGCAATGGCGTTGTAGGCCGCGACTTCGGTGCTGACCCCCACGGTGCCTTCGGTGAAGCCGGAGCTGTAGTTGAGGATGGTGCCCTGGACCCAGTTGATCCGACGCGGAGTCGAGGTATCGACGCCATTGTGGTTGTACGAAAAACGGTCATTGCGACGTTTCAGCTCGTTGGCGTACCAGTTGCGCGTGGTGCCCGACAGGCTCTGCCCTTCGACGAAACCCTTGGCCTCAGCCTGGGCGTTGGTGCTGTTCTGTACAGTCGGGACGAAATCCTGGCTGACGTTCTCCGCATAGGCCGTGGCGGTGATGCTACTGATAGCCAAGGCTAACAATGCGCTGCTGCTCAGTTTCATGGGTGAAGCTCCTTTATTTTCTTTTTTAGATGCCGGTTTTTTTCGGCCGGCTGGTTTTTTGAACTCATTCACGGCATCGCAAACGTTTGCATGCGGCTTGATCGCCGAATTCAGGCAAAGCGCCTGCGTGAGGACGAAAATCGTCCTCAAGGTTTTGACTCATCGGTTATGGGGCCAGGCTGACACCCGAGAAGGTGTTGCGGCCGAAAGGACTGACCTTGAAACCCTCGACTTTCGCGCTCAATGGCTGGCTGATCGTCGAGTGGGCCACCGGCGTGATCGGCACCTGCTGCTTGAGCAGCTGTTGGGCTTGTTTATAGAGCTCGGTGCGTTGCTGGCGGTCGGTCACTAGCTTGGCTTGCTTGATCAGCTTGTCGTACTGCGGGTCGCACCACATGGAGTAGTTGTTGCCGCCGATGGCGTCACAGCTGTACAGGGTGCCCAGCCAGTTATCCGGGTCGCCGTTGTCTCCGGTCCAGCCGATCAGGCTGATGTCGTGTTCGCCATTCTTGGTGCGCTTGATGTACTCGCCCCATTCGTAGCTGACGATCTTCACCTTGAGGCCGATCTTCGCCCAGTCGGACTGCAGCATTTCTGCCATCAGCTTGGCATTCGGGTTGTAGGGACGCTGCACGGGCATGGCCCAGAGGGTGATTTCCGTGCCTTCCTTGACCCCGGCGGCCTTGAGCAGTTCGCGGGCCTTTTCCGGGTTGTAGGCCGCGTCCTTGATGGTTTCGTCGTAGGACCACTGGGTCGGTGGCATGGCGTTGACCGCCAGCTGGCCGGCCCCCTGGTACACGGCGTTGAGGATGCTGGGCTTGTTCACCGCCATGTCCAGTGCCTGGCGCACTTCGAGGCGGTCGAAGGGTTTGTGCTGCACGTTGTAGGCGATGTAGCCGAGGTTGAAGCCGGGCTTCTCGATGACTTGCAGTTTCGGGTCGTTTTTCAGCGCATCGATATCCGCGGGACGCGGGTGCAGGGTCACCTGGCATTCGCCGGCCCGCAGCTTCTGCACCCGTACCGAGGCATCGGTGTTGATGGCGAAGATCAACCGGTCGAGCTTGACCCGGCTCGGGTCCCAGTAGTGCGGGTTGGCGGCGTAGCGGATCTGCGAGTCTTTCTGGTAACGCTGGAACACGAACGGCCCGGTGCCGATGGGCTTCTGGTTGATCTGGCTGGGGGTGCCGGCCTTGAGCAGTTGCTCGGCGTATTCGGCGGAGAGGATCGCGGCAAAGCTCATGGCCAGGTTCTGGATGAACGCCGCGTCCACGCTATTGAGGGTCATGACCACGGTCAGCGGATCGGTTTTCTCGACCTTGGCGATGTTCTTGTTCAGGCTCATGCCGTTGAAGTAGGGAAACTCCGTCGGGTAGGCCTTACGGAATGGGTGATTGGCGTCGAGCATGCGGTTGAAGGTGAACAGCACGTCGTCGGCGTTGAGGTCGCGGGTGGGCTTGAAGTACGGGGTGCTGTGGAACTTCACCCCTTCACGCAGGTGAAAGCGGTAGGTGAGGCCGTCCTCGGAGATGTCCCAGCTTTTGGCCAGGGCGGGCAGCACGTTGGTCGCGCCCTTCTCGAATTCCACCAGGCGGTTGTACAGCGGCTCGGCGGCGTCGTTGTCGGTGGCGGTGGTGTATTGCGCCGTGTCAAAGCCCGCCGGGCTGCCTTCGGAACAGAACACCAGGCTGCGCTCGGCGGCGCCGCCGGTAGCGCTGGCGGCCAGCAGGCTGCTCCCTACCAGGGCCGAGAAAATCAGGGAATGACGCATAACGGTCCATCTCCATTTTTTGTTGTGATGATCAATCGACCCTGGCTCCTTCCTGGAGTCTGTACAGGTCATTGATGCCAAACCATGGCTGTAGCAAATGTCCGCCAGCAGACGCAGCCTTGCCTGGCCTCGACGTTAAGGGTCGAAGGCCGGGGCGTATATCCGCTGTGCCTGAAAGCCCTGTAAGAATCGGCTGTAAATTCGCGGGACCGCTCTTTGCCGAGGCGGTATGTCGAAGGTAGGCCGGGTGCTTACTGTGCGGGCCGGTAAAACAACGGCGACGTCAGGGACGTCGCCGTTGCCGGGCCTTATTTGCCGATGCTGACACCATAGAAGGAGTTCAAGCCGAAGGGGCTGATCTTGAAGTCCTGCACGTTGGCTCGCATGGGTTGGAACACCGTCGAGTGTGCGATAGGTGTCATCGGAACGGCGTCTTTGAGGATGTGTTGCGCCTGCATGTACAGCTCGGTGCGTTTGGCCACATCCGACGTGGCCTTGGCTTGCTTGATCAGCGCGTCGTAAGGCTTGTCGCACCATTTCGAGAAGTTGTTGCCATTGAGCGCATCGCAGCCGAACAGGGTGCCGAGCCAGTTGTCGGGGTCACCGTTGTCACCGCTCCAGCCAATGATCATGGCCTGGTTCTCGCCGCCCTTGGAGCGCTTGATGTACTCGCCCCACTCGTAGCTGACGATGTTGACCTTGAGTCCGATCTTGGCCCAGTCGGACTGCAGCATTTCCGCCATCAGCTTGGCGTTGGGGTTGTAGGGGCGTTGTACCGGCATGGCCCACAGGGTGATCTGGGTGCCTTCCTTGATGCCGGCTTCCTTGAGCAACTGCTTGGCTTTCTCGGGGTCGTACTTGGCGTCCTTGATGGTGGTGTCGTAGGACCACTGGGTCGGAGGCATGGCGTTGACCGCCAGCTGGCCGGCGCCCTGGTAGACCGAGTCGATGATTTGCGGCTTGTTGACGGCCATGTCCAGTGCCTGGCGAACCTTGAGGTCGGCCAGCGGGTTGGCGTCGGTACGGCCCTTGAGCACCGGCATCACGTTGTAGGCGATGTAGCCGAGGTTGAAGCCGGCCTGTTCAGGCATCTTCAGGTCCTTGTCTTCCTTGAGCGCCTTGAGGTCGGCCGGACGCGGGAACAGGGTCACCTGGCATTCGTTCTTCTTCAGCTTTTGAATGCGCACCGATGGGTCGGTGGTGATGGCGAAGATCAGGTTGTCGATCTTCACGTCTTCAGGCTTCCAGTAGTCCTTATTGCCGGTGTAGCGGATGTTGGAGTCTTTCTGGTAGCTCTTGAACACGAACGGGCCAGTGCCGATCGGCTTCTGGTTGATGTCGCTGGCCTTGCCTTCCTTGAGCAGCTTGTCGGCGTACTCGGCGGACTGGATCGAGGCGAAGCTCATGGCCAGGTTCTGGATGAACGCGGCGTCCACGGTCTTCAGGGTGAACTTGACGGTCTTGTCGTCGAGCTTCTCGACCTTGGTGATGTTGGTGTCCATCCCCATGTCGGTGAAGTACGGGAATTCGGTGGGGTAGGCCTTACGGAACGGCATGTCCTTGTCGAGCATGCGGTTGAAGGTGAACAGCACGTCGTCGGCGTTGAAGGTACGGGTCGGGGTGAAGTAGGGCGTGGTATGGAACTTGACGCCTTCACGCAGATGGAAGGTGTAGGTCAGGCCGTCGTCCGAGATGTCCCAGCTGGTGGCCAGGCCCGGGATGACGGCGGTGCCGCCACGCTCGAACTGGCTGAGGCGGTTGTACAGGGTTTCGGCTGAGGCGTCGAAGTCGGTTCCGGTGGTGTACTGGCCTGGGTCGAAACCGGCCGGGCTCCCTTCAGAGCAGAACACCAGGTTAGTCGCCGCCTGGGCGAAGGGGGCACTGGCAAGCAAGCCGGCGCTGACTAAAAACGGAAGGACTGCTTTCTTGAACATGGTGGCCTCATGATTTGTTGTCATTTTTGGAGTAGAGGGCGACCTTGTGAGTCGACCTGCCGATACTTATGCAGGCCCCGTACCCAATGCAAGATGCGGGGCGGACACAAGCCTCAAAGAGTGGAACGAACGTACAGGAATGACGCATTTGTATAAAACTTGACGCATTTGACCGTTTGCGTGGGTTGTTTCTGCTGCATACGTCGCCTTTTTCTTGGGCCGCCAGGGCGGGCCGCGCCTCCCATCGGTGCTTGGCTGGCGCGGGTGCCGACCGGCTTGTGTCGGAGCCGCGAGGCCATGGCTGGCGCACACAGGGGCTCGACGCATTCGCTTGGGCGGATGACGACGTGCGCTGGGTTAGGGGAGGCCGTGGGAGACGGATGCCCGGGACCTTGCAGGCGATGGCGGCTTAACAGTGCATCGTCGGCGATGTGGGAGTCTTGGCTCGCAGTGAGGTTGTCACTGTGGAGGTTGCGGGAGGCGTTCGAGCGTCCGCTGGGCTGGGTCAGCCTGGTTGTTTGCCAAACCTGAAGCGCAAAGGTCTTACACATGCAAACCTCATTTTTTCTTCTTCTAGGGCAGATCTGAGGATTGGCCTTGTGGGCCGTGGCAATTCGCCTTGCTATGGGGCGTTGAGCCAGCCCCATGGACCCTGTGCGGCGACGGCGATCGCTTGTTATGTGGTTGATTGTCGATTCGCCGATGCCGAAATTAAGTCATGCTGAAATCGTGGTCAACGAAAATTAAGCCTGACTAACATTTCTCTACGGCACAGTGCCGCGTGTGAGGCGCCATGGGCGGCTGTGGAGTCGGCTCAGGCCGCCGAATGATCGTCGAACAGGCCCATGGTGGTGACGGTCAGCACTTCCGCCGGGCCATGGCCTGCATTGGCCAGGAAATGGCTCTTGGTCGCGTCGAAGTGCACCGAGTCTCCGGCACTGAGCGGGTATTGCTGACCTTCGATGGTGTAGACGATCTGCCCGGAAAGCACGTAGGAAAACTCCGAGCCGTCATGGGAGATCAGCTCCGACTGATAACCCACCGGTATGTTCATCTTCACTGCGTTGATCAGGTTGCCGGGAAAAGAACTGGACAGCCGCTCGTAGGCCAGAGGCTGGCCCTCGATGGTGTAGCGCACCCGCTTGCCGTCGTGGGAGTCGGGCTGCGCCTGGATCGGCTGGTCGAACAGCGCGTTAAGGGGAACGTTCAGCGACTTGGCGATGTTCACCAGGGAGGAGATGGAGACCCCGGTGAGGTTGCGTTCTGCCTGGGAGAGGAAACTGGCGGTCAGTCCCGATTCACTGGCGATCTGACGCAAGGTTTTCTTGGCGGCGCGGCGATAGCGACGCAGGCGTTCGCCGATGCGATCTGCGGTCATTGTCGAGACTCTTATTGGATAGGCGCGGTTATACCCGGTGGACGTCAGTCACCTTTGACTGGCCCGGTGCCGGGGGCGTAACTCTAACATCACCGAGCCGAGTTCCCCGGGTCTGGCTTGAAATAGTTGGTAATGAAAAACGGCGATAACCTTTCTGCAGAAGGTTATCGCCGCTGGAAGAGGCCGGGAAAGGATTACGGCATCAGCACTTCGATGGCGCCATCGGCGGTCATGCTGACCTGGCTGGTGCCGGCTTCCACTTCCGGGGTCACCGGCGCCGAGTCCATGCTGGCGGCCTTCATCATCATCGGTGCGCGCAGATAGGGCTGTGGATAACCGTTGCTGTTGAGGTTCAGGTTGACGATCTTGTAGCCCTTGCCGCCCAGGGCCTCGGTGGCCAGTTGCGCGCGGGCCTTGAACGCCTTGACCGCATCCTTGAGCAGGGCATCTTCGCTGGCCTTGCGGGTCGGATCGGCGATGGCGAAGTCCATGCCGGCCATTTTCAAATCGCCCAGCAGCTCGCCGGTGAGCTTGGACAGCGCGGCGAAGTCGGCGCTTTCCAGGCGCAGCTCGGCGCGCTCACGCCAGCCGGTGATCTTCTGGCCCTTGCCGTCGTAGATCGGATAGCTGTTGCGGCTGCCCTGGCGCAGGGTCACGTCCTTGACCTGGCGGGCCTGCTCCAGGGCCTTGTTCATGGCGGTGGTGATTTCTGCCGCGAGCTTGGCCGGGTCGCTGTTCTGCGATTCGCTGTAGAGGGTCACGATCATCAGGTCGCGGGCCACTTCCTGGCTGACTTCGGCGCGCAGGGAAATCTGGTTGTAGTGCAGTTCATCGGCGGCCAGGGCGGGCAGGCTGGTGAGCGTGCCGGCGCTGAGGGCCAGAAGGGCGAGGCTGCGACTGAAATGCGGCATGGAAACTCCTTGAGTGCGGTCCACAGGGTTGATCCCGACCTGCGTGAAACCTTCAGACCTACAAGGCCGTGGCAAGTTTCAAGCCGCAAGCGGCAAGCCATTAGGCTTGTAGCTGAATGCTTGCAGCTTGCAACTGTTTTTCTGTGACGCTTTGCCGCAGTTTTGCCTGCGTCGGGGGCTGCTTGGTTATACTCCCGCCGATTGCCCTGGAGCGCTCATCAGGAGAGCTCATGCTCGCCCCCGTACAATTGCTGTCCGCTACCCGTCAGAATCTCTGGCGGCTGACCTTCATCCGCACCCTGGTGCTGGCTGCTCAGGCCGGTTCGGTAGGACTCGCCTATTGGCTGGACCTGTTGCCCCTGCCCTGGCTGCAGCTGGGTGTGACCCTGATGTTTTCCATGGTGCTCTGCGCCTTCACGGCCATCCGCCTGCGCACCTCATGGCCGGTAACGGAGCTGGAATATGCCCTGCAACTGGCCTGTGACCTGTTTATCCACAGCGTGCTGCTGTATTTCTCCGGGGGCTCCACCAACCCCTTCGTCTCCTATTACCTGGTGCCCCTGACGATTGCCGCGGTGACCTTGCCCTGGCGCTATTCGGTGGTGCTGTCGGGCATCGCGCTGACGCTCTACACCTTGCTGCTGGCCCGCTTCTATCCCTTGCAGACCTTCCCCATCGCCCGCGAGAACCTGCAGGTGTACGGCATGTGGCTGAGTTTTGCCCTGGCGGCGGCGGTGATCACCTTCTTCGCCGCGCGCATGGCCGAAGAGCTGCGCCGCCAGGAAGAGCTGCGGGCGATCCGCCGCGAAGAGGGGCTGCGGGATCAGCAATTGCTGGCCGTGGCGACCCAGGCCGCCGGCGCCGCCCATGAGCTGGGTACGCCGCTGGCGACCATGAGCGTATTGCTCAAGGAGATGCGCCAGGACCATCCCGACCCGCTGTTGCAGGATGACCTCAGCGTGCTCCAGGACCAGGTCAAGTTGTGCAAGGAAACCCTGCAGCAACTGGTGCGCGCCGCCGAGGCCAATCGCCGTATGGCGGTAGAGATGCAGGAAGTCACCCAGTGGCTGGACGAAGCCTTGAATCGCTGGCACCTGATGCGCCCCGAGGTCAGCTACCGCTTCCATCTGCTGGGAGAGGGGCCGGTGCCGCGCCTGGCGCCGCCGCCGGACCTGACCCAGGCCTTGCTCAATCTGTTGAACAATGCAGCCGATGCCTGTGCCGAAGGCCTGGAAGTGCGCCTGGACTGGGATGCGGAAAACCTCACCATCAGTATTCGCGACCACGGCGCCGGAGTACCCTTGGCCATCGCCGAGCAGATCGGCAAGCCGTTTTTTACCACCAAGGGCAAAGGCTTCGGCCTGGGCCTGTTTTTGAGCAAGGCCAGCGTGACCCGTGCTGGCGGCTCAGTGAAACTCTACAGTCATGAGGAAGGCGGAACGCTCACTGAGCTGCGCCTGCCTCGTGCCGCCCGAGGAGACGACCATGAGTGAAGAGATCCAAGTCGAAGGCGAAGAACTGCCGCATTTGTTGCTGGTGGACGATGACGCCACCTTTACCCGGGTCATGGCCCGGGCCATGAGCCGGCGGGGTTTTCGCGTCAGTACCGCAGGTTCCGCGGAAGAGGGCCTGAGCATTGCCCAGCAGGATCTGCCGGACTACGCCGCGCTGGACCTGAAGATGGACGGCGACTCCGGGTTGGTGCTGTTGCCCAAGCTGCTGGAGCTGGATCCGGAAATGCGTGTGCTGATCCTCACCGGCTACTCGAGCATCGCGACAGCGGTGGAGGCCATCAAGCGCGGCGCCTGCAACTACCTGTGCAAGCCGGCGGACGCCGATGACGTGCTGGCCGCGCTGCTCTCCGAACACGCCGACCTGGACACCCTGGTGCCGGAAAACCCGATGTCCGTGGACCGCCTGCAATGGGAGCACATTCAGCGCGTGCTGACCGAGCACGAAGGCAATATCTCCGCCACTGCCCGTGCGCTGGGCATGCATCGCCGCACCTTGCAGCGCAAACTTCAGAAGCGCCCCGTCCGTCGCTGAACCGCGACTGAACGAATGTCCGCCGGGCATCGTGAAAAAGCGAGCCGATCTACTAAGATCGGCTCAATGCTTGTCCTCTTTCCAATCGAGCCTCAACGATGAATCAGAACGCTGAATACTCTGCGGTCAACGATGCTGTGCGCGGTCAATTCTTCCGACGGGTCTGGGCCATGATCACGCCTTACTGGCGCAGCGAGGAGAAGGGCAAGGCCTGGCTGCTGCTGATCGCGGTGATTGGCTTGTCGCTGTTCAGCGTGGCCATCTCGGTGTGGATCAACAGTTGGTACAAGGACTTCTACAACGCCTTGCAGAAAAAGGACGAAGCGGCGTTCTGGAGCCTGATCCTGTATTTCTGCGGGATCGCCGCGGTGGCCATTCTCGGGGCGGTCTACCGTCTCTACCTGACCCAGATGCTGACCATCCGCTGGCGGGCCTGGCTGACCGAAAGGCACTTTGCCCGCTGGCTTGGCAACAAGAACTACTATCGGCTGGAGCAGGGCGGCTACACCGACAACCCGGACCAGCGGATTTCCGAAGACCTCAACAGCTTCACCAGCAATACCTTGTCCCTGGGCCTGGGGCTGATTCGCAACATCGTGAGCCTGGTGTCGTTCTCGATCATCCTGTGGGGCGTGTCCGGCAGCATCGAGGTGTTTGGCTACACCATTCCCGGCTACATGTTCTGGTGTGCGCTGGTGTATGCGGCGGTCGGCAGCTGGCTGACCCACTTGATCGGGCGTCGCTTGATCGGCCTCAACAACCAGCAACAACGTTTTGAAGCCGATTTGCGTTTCTCCATGGTGCGGGTCCGGGAGAACGCCGAGAGCATTGCCCTGTATGACGGTGAGAAAAACGAAAATCAGCGCCTGAGCAGCCGCTTCGGCAAGGTCTGGCACAACTTCTGGGACATCATGAAAGTGTCCAAGCGCCTGACTTTTTTCACCGCCGGTTACGGTCAAATCGCGATCATCTTCCCGTTCATCGTCGCCGCGCCGCGCTACTTCGCCGGCAAGATCGAACTGGGCGAGCTGATGCAGATCAACTCGGCCTTCGGCAACGTTCAGGAGAACTTCAGCTGGTTCATCAGCGCCTATTCGGATCTGGCCGCCTGGCGCGCCACCTGTGATCGTCTGCTGAGCTTTCGTCAGGCGATGAGCGAAAACGAAGAGTGCCCGCCGGCAATCGATGTGCAGCATCAGGGCGAGCAATTGCAAGTGCGTGACCTGAGCCTGGACCTGGCAGACGGCCGTCATCTGCTGGCCGGAGCCCAGATGACCGTGCATCCCGGCGAGCGGTTGATGCTCAGTGGCCGCTCCGGCAGTGGCAAGAGCACCTTGCTGCGCGCCATGGGACGGTTATGGCCAGCAGGACATGGCAGCATTCTGCTGCCCAATCAGCGTTACCTGTTCCTGCCGCAGAAACCTTACCTGCCCATTGGCAGCCTGCGTGACGCCTTGAGTTATCCACAAGCCGGCGACAGCTATGCCCAGGAGCGTTATGCACAGGTCCTGGAGACTTGCCGCCTGCCGCACCTGGTTGCGCGCCTGGACGAAAGCAACCACTGGCAACGCATGTTGTCCCCGGGTGAACAGCAGCGTCTGGCCTTTGCCCGGGCGCTGCTCTATGCGCCGCAATGGCTGTACATGGATGAGGCGACCTCGGCCATGGATGAGGAAGACGAGGCCAGTCTGTACCAGGCACTGATCGATCAGTTGCCGGGCTTGAGCATTGTCAGTGTCGGTCACCGCAGCAGTCTCAAACGCTTCCACCCGCGGCATGTGCGCATCGAGCAGGGGCATCTGCAGGAGCAGGCTGTCACCGCTTGACGGCGTTGCCGTCAGGGCGGCAGGGGCTCCCTGCCGCTTGAATCCTGTCGCAAGCCGCCTGCCAGGGCGGCGCTGGCCCCAGGCTCATGGGGGCGCCATGGGGCTGAGGCCGTTTCGCGGGCAAGCCCGCTCCTACAGAGGGCGATCAGGACGGGTGCAGGATCGAGCGGTCTACACGCACGGCCAGTTGACCAGTTCCCGGCTTGGCGTTGAAGGCCACCTTGCCGTGTTCATCCACGCGCGCTCGAGCAATGGGCGCGCCGTTGAGCAACAGCTCCAGCGGTGCGTCCTTCAGGGATTGGCCCGAGGCCAGTTGCAGATTCAGTTTGATAGTCATGGTGATGTCCTTATCAGGCGTTGCGATCGATGAAGCGGCTGGTGTTCTTGTCGATGGAGCCGATCAGCTCCGGTGAGCCTGCGCGGAACTGACGGAAGACATTGCGTCCGGTGGCGCTGCTGTTGCTGGTGCCGGGCGGAATGTCCAGGGTGGGCTGGAAGCTGTCGCTCAGTTCCACATAGGCCGACCAGGGGCCGATGTAGGACTCGTTCAAGCCGTTGGTTTCGCTGAGGGCATAACGCACGGCCTGGCCTGGCAGCCAGTTGGGCGCGCTGGGACTGTGGCTCTGCCAGCCATCGACCAGGATCGTCGGCACCGCGCTTGGGGTGTCCAGGTAGCCTGCCGGTTTGTTCGGGCTGTAGTTCTTCAGCAGCAGGTAGGTGCTCCAGCCCCACCAGTTGTCGATGGTCTTGTTGTCGTTGAGGTTGTTGACGTCGCTTCTGCGCAGCACTTTGTCCCCGCTCATCACGAACAGCGGCGAGAAATTGCCGGTTTTCGCCGCGTTCAGATCCGGCAGCGCCTGAAGCGCCCCGTAGCTGCCGGTAGCCGGCAACTGACCGCTCAGGTAGCAGGCGAAGATCTCGTCCGCCGAACGCTGGACTGCCTGCTTCACTTGCTGGCGATTGCGCTGATCGACACTGTCGAAGTAGCGCTTGTCGCCGTAGGCGTGCCAGCGCTCGCCCAGGGCGTTGCTGACATTGAGGCCGAACTTGCTGTCCTCGTCGTGCATGAAGCGGGTGATCAACGAGCCCAGGTCGCTGGGGGTGACCACCGCGGCCAGTTGCTTGCGTGGCACGCGCACATGGCCGGCGGAAAACAGGTCGGTGAGGAAGTGGTCGGCGAAGGCGTTCATCGCGTAGGCCAGTTCCAGCTGCTTGTCGTCCGCGTTTTTGCCGGCCAGAGCGGCTTGCTGCAGGGCTGCGGTGTGCCCGGCGACATAGGCTGCCAGGGCCCATTCGCCAAAGTGGTCGGCGTTGTTGGCCGCCAGCTTCAGGTAGCGGCCCAGGGGGAACAGGGCGGACACCACGCTGCCGCCGCCGGTTATCCGGTTCCACTCTTCGGACAAGGTATCGCCCAGGGCGTCATAGGCTTCATGGGGCTGTTTGCCATCGCGGATCGCCTGATTGGCGGCGAGGACTTCCTTCTGCATCACGGCCAGGATCTGCCGGGCTTCGTCCCTGGACGCCGGCAGCACCGCGAGGGAATTGAAGGCGGCGTTGAAACGCTGCACCCGCTCGGCGGCGGTGGCGCCTTCGCAGATGGGTTGCTCGGGAATGCCGTAGAAGTCGCCCCCCAGGGCCACCACCTGGCCGTAGGTCAGGGCCAGGCCGTTGGGCAGGTGCAGTTCCACCTGCCAGGCCGGAATGGCCGGGCCATCCTTGACGAAGCGCAGCAAGGTGCTGTCACCGATGGCGGTGTGTTCGCCTCCCTCGAAGCGCAATTGAGGCAAGGCCTTGCGGGCGTTGGGCGTCGGCTGGGGAAGGTCTTGTGGACGGTGGTACTTGACGGTGTGGTGGCCGTCGGCGGTCAGTACCAGGGTGTCGCCATCGCCGGTGATGGCGATGCCCTGTTCGCTGAACAGGCGATCCAGGTCGGCAATGATCTGGCCCGCCGGCTTTGACTGTTGCTGCATCTGTGCAGATATTCCTGACATTTCTAGCTCCTTGATATGTCATGGTTATGCTTGGATTTGCTGTATGTATATACAGTAATTTTCAGCATAATTGAAAATCATCGGGCGTCAAGAAGCCCACTGCGACGGCGTTGCTCGATTGGATTATCATTAGCGCCCTAACGACAGGCTCAAGGTCCCCCCGCGCATGCTGGCAATCTTCTTCGAAACCTTGAGCATCACTGCGCCGGTCTTTGCCATGTTGTTTCTTGGGCTGGTGCTCAAGCGCGTCGGCTGGATCAACGACAACTTCATTCACACGGCGTCGGCCCTGGTCTTCAATGTCACCATGCCGGCGTTGCTGTTTCTCGGCATCGTTCACGCCGACCTGCATGCCTCGCTAAAACCCGGGGTGCTGATCTACTTTTGTGTGGCCACCCTGGTCTGTTTCGTCCTGGCCTGGTGCTGGGCCATCTGGCGCTGTCCCAAGGAGGATCGGGGGATCTATACCCAGGGGGCATTTCGCGGCAATAACGCGATCATCGGCCTGGCCCTGGCGGCCAGCATGTACGGGGATTACGGGATTTCCCTGGGGGCGTTGCTCGCGGCGCTGGTGATTCTGTTCTACAACACCCTGTCGACCGTTGTCCTGGCGGTCTACAGCCCGGTGATCAAGTCCGATCCCTGGAGCATCTGCAAGAGCGTGTTCAGCAATCCGTTGATTGTCAGCGTGCTGGTGGCCGCGCCGTTCGCCTATTGGCAGATCGGCCTGCCCGGCTGGCTGGAAACCTCGGGCCGCTATCTGGCGCAGATGTCACTGCCGCTGGCGTTGATCTGCATTGGCGGCACGCTGTCCCTGGCGGCCTTGCGCAACAGCGGGCGGATGGCCATGAGTTCGAGTTTGCTGAAGATGGTCAGCCTGCCGACGCTGGCCACCTTCGGTGCGTGGCTGTGCGGTTTTCGCGGCGCGGAGCTGGGGATTCTGTTTCTGTATTTTGGCAGCCCCACCGCGGCGGCGAGCTTTGTCATGGCCCGGGCGGCCAATGGCAATCATGAGCTGGCGGCGGCGATTATCGTGATCACCACGGTGATGGCGGCGGTGACCACCAACATCGGGATCTTTGTCTTGCAGTGGGGCGGGTGGATCTGAGGTTGTTCGCCGCCAAGCCGGTTCCTACAGGGCGGGGGTAGGAGCCGGCTTGCCGGCGAAGAGCGGGTTCACTGCGCTTGCTGATAGGTGTCTATCACTTCCTGGGCCGCGCGAAACGCATCGATGGCCGCCGGCACTCCGGCGTACACCGCGCAATGCAGCAAGGCTTCACGGATCTCTTCCACGCTGCAGCCATTGTTCAAGGCGCCGCGCACATGGCCTTTCAACTCCTGCGGGCATTTCAAGGCGGTCAGGGTGGCCAGGGTGATCAGGCTGCGGGTTTTCAGCGGCAGTCCTTCACGATTCCACACCCCACCCCAGGCATGCTCGTTGACGAAGTCCTGCAGTGGTTGGGTGAACTCGGTGGCATTGCCCAGGGCGCGATCGACGAAGGCATCGCCCATCACCTGGCGACGCATTTGCAGTCCGCTTTTCTTGTTCTCGCTCATGGCGCTTCTCTCTTGTGTTGGCGGCGCCAGGCCCGTAGCGAACTGAACAGCAGAAACGCTACCAGCGCTGGCAGGACGAAAAACAGCATCAAGTGTTCCAGCTTGCCGGCCAGGGGCATGCCGGTGGTGAAGGACACCACGTGCAGCCCGTAGGCGAGGTACAGCCCGAGAAACAGCAGGCCTTCGGCGCGGGTGATGCGATACCCCGAATAGAACACCGGCAGGCACAGCACGGCCACGGCGAGCAGTACCGGCAGGTCGAAGTCCAGGGCATTGGGCGAAACCGAGAGCGGGCTCGGCGCGACCAGCGCCGTGAAGCCCAGTACGCCCAGCAGATTGAACAGGTTGCTGCCGATCACGTTGCCCACGGCAATGTCCCGCTGGCCCCGCAGGGCGGCGAGCAGCGAGGTGGCCAGTTGCGGCAGGGAGGTGCTGACCGCGATCACGGTCAGTCCCATGACCCGTTCCGACAAGCCAAGGTCGTCGGCTACGGTGACCGCAGCCCCCAGGAGCAAGTGACCGGCAAACACCAGCAGCCCCAGGCCGAGCAGCACCAGCAGCATGCTGCTCAGGCGCGGGGCGCTACCGCGGCGGTTGGTGGCGCAAGGCAACGGTGGGCGAGCCGGGTGCCTGGATTGGCGCAGCAGCAGAACCAGGTAAAGCAGCAGGGCCGCCAGCAGGATCAGGCCGTCGGAGGGAGTGAGGCGTTCGTTATAGGCCAGGACGAACACCAGCACACTGGCACCGATCATCAGCGGGATATCCAGGCGCACCAGCTGTCGCGACACCCGCAGGGGAATGATCAAGGCCGAGAGGCCAAGGATCACCAGGATGTTGAAGATGCTGCTGCCGATTACGCTGCCGACGGCGATATCGGTGTTGTCGGCCAGGGTCGCCTGCAGGCTGATGGCCATTTGCGGCGCGCTGCTGCCGAAGGCGACGATGCTCAGGCCCATGATCAGCGGGCGCACCCGCAGGCGTGCCGACAAGCGCACGGCGGCGCGTACCAGCAGTTCGGCACCGGCGATCAGCATCACCAGGCCGCTGATGAGCTGGATCAGGCTGAGCAGGGGCAATTCGGCAAAGGCGGTAATGGCTTGGGCTCCGTCGGTCAGTCGCTGAGGGCCTGGACCCGTACTTTGGCGGTGCCGCTGCGCAGCATGTCCAGCTGTTGCGCGGCAGCGCGGGATAGGTCGATCAGGCGGCCGCGGGTGTGCGGGCCACGATCGTTGATACGGACCACGACGCTCTTGTCGTTGCTCAGGTTGGTGACTTGTACCCGGGTGCCGAAGGGCAGTTCGCGGTGGGCGGCGCTCAGGCCGTTCTGGTCGAAGGGTTCGCCGCTGGCGGTGCGATTGCCGTGGTGGCGAGCGCCGTAATAGGAGGCCGTGCCGGTTTCGTCATAGCCCCGAGGGTCGATGACGTGGCTGGTGGCGCAGCCGGTGAGCAGAGCGAGCAGGGCGCTAGTGGCAACCAGACGCTTCATTCGGGAGGCTCCGATGGTTGATGTGGCGAGGGAGCGGGCTCGCGCCGGTCTGTTTGGCAGACCGCAAGCCGGCGGCGATGTTCCTTTGGGGGAATGGCGCCGACCGGTATGCCGTTGCTGCGCGACCGAGCGGGAGCCCGCTCCCTCGTCACACGCAAGCGGCCCGAGCCGCTTGCGGTTGAACCGCGATCAGCCTTCGAGCTTGCTTTTCAGCAGTTCGTTGACTTGTTGCGGGTTGGCCTTGCCTTTGGATGCCTTCATCGCCTGACCGACGAAGAAGCCGAACATCTTGCCGCGCTTGGCCTCATCGGCGGCGCGGTATTGTTCGACCTGTTCGGCGTTGGCCGCGAGCATTTCATCCAGCACAGCGGAGATCGCGCCGCTGTCGGTGACCTGCTTGAGGCCGCGCTGGTCGATGATCTCGTCCGCCGTGCCTTCGCCATTGGCCATGGCTTCGAACACGGTCTTGGCGATCTTGCCGGAGATGGTGTTGTCCTTGATCCGCAGCAGCATGCCGCCCAGCTGTTCGGCCGACACCGGGGCTTCGTCGATTTCCAGGCCCTGCTTGTTCAGCAGGCTGCCCAGCTCGACCATGACCCAGTTGGCGGCAAGCTTGGCGTCACCGGCGATGCTGGCGACCTTCTCGAAGTAGTCCGCCTGCTCGCGGCTGGTGGCCAGGACGTTGGCGTCGTAGGCCGACAGGCCGAACTGCGCCTGGAAGCGCTCGCGTTTCTGCGGTGGCAGTTCTGGCAGGGTGGCGCGTACCTGGTCGAGGAAGGAATCCTCGATAACCACCGGCAGCAGGTCCGGGTCGGGGAAGTAACGGTAGTCGTTGGCTTCTTCCTTGCTGCGCATCGGACGGGTTTCGTCCTTGTTCGGGTCGTACAGGCGGGTCTGCTGGATCACCTTCCCGCCGTCTTCGATTAGCTCGATCTGGCGCTGGATCTCGCTGTTGATCGCCTTCTCGATGAAACGGAACGAGTTGACGTTCTTGAGCTCGCAGCGGGTGCCGAACTCGACCTGGCCCTTGGGGCGGACCGAGAC
>Ga0194135_10000709_pt1 | contig 19637 bp, 18 predicted proteins | sample LitLau_LLRF_2013_FD_134024 | JGI IMG/M metagenome (GOLD analysis project Ga0194135, IMG submission 134024) | Freshwater sediment microbial communities in response to fracking from North America - Little Laurel Run_MetaG_LLRF_2013 (version 2) | ecosystem: Environmental > Aquatic > Freshwater >...
GTTATTGAGGAGAGGTCGAGGAAGGGTTGGCAGCGGCGGTGGCGGGTGCGGGGACGCTGTATCTAATAATTAGGTCAAAGGTCAACTCAACTCAGAGGGACCTGCTCAGTTGAGGTCGACGGGACTTTCCCTACCAAAGTCCTTCTTTCGTACAATGGTCGATTGTTTTTTTAGTTCCTAGTTTCGGTATGAATGCACGCACGCAGACATTTGACTTCGTAAGTTGCTTTCTTCCTGATACATTAAGTAAATAAAAGAAGTACAATGTCGACAAGTATGGAGTAAATATAGATTTTTGAATTTGTTATTACAGACTACAGAATGTCACCAAATCAGCGAGGTAGTGAATTGCGTCTTCCATTCGGTTCTGTTCCATCGTACTTTGGGGAAATTTCATTATCATCGGGAAGGAAGTTATTCTATTGGCACTGTTGGGTATGAAGATATCGATTGTGATTTCATCGACCTGACTTACGTAAGCAACTTCAAGGAGGTGTTGATTGCGTATCGATAGAATTTTTTGAATAATTGCATACGATTATGCAGGTGCGGTGTGCATCTAGCACTCTTGTGCGAAGAATGAATCAATATGTGTCAGCGTTCGACCAGGCAATAAGAGACCCGAATAATGTTACGGAAAATGGCATTCGTTCGGGACAAATTTCGTTAGAATTTTACAACAAAAAGAAGGTTAATTGGCCGTTTGCATCAGAATGCCTCCCGTGGGAGGTATGGACTGTTCGCATCGAAATTAAACCAATTCGAAACGAAATAGGTAATTAATTACGTTTTATGAAAAAGAACGAGATATTTAGTTTAAAATTGCAACTGAGTTTTAGAAAAAGTCAATATTGATAAATTTTAGAGCGACAAATGAACCGTGAGTATTTGGGAGAGTTAGTAGGAGACAAAGTTGTTCTTATTGCGGAAGTTATGAATCGCCAACAGTACGTCCCAAAGATTCCTCCCGAAACTGAAGTTGATCTTATTTTTGATACTTCGTATCCTGATATTCAACCGTATCTGTTTAGAGTATGGAACAATTCATTTCAACTATTTCAAGTTTAGATGATATTGAGCGTGTGTCACTAAATGGAATTTCTATATTTTCAGATATCCCATTCGACTACTTCGCCTCCTTCAACTACCTCTGTAGGAAAAACTGTCCGTCGTATATTCCGAGAAACGTTGGCGTTTTGATGTCACTTAGCTGTACTGTCTCTGTCTTTGTTGCTATATTAGGACAAGATTATAGACGAGTGAATGCATGCAGTTGTTGTTTTGTACTACTACTATTTAGTGACACACCCACAGTACTGTTGCATCATATAAAGTACCTCTACTTACTTTAATTCATTTATATGGGTATTCACTGTGCTGAGATGCAGAACATTTAGTCGGACAGGTTGTACTATTTGAGGCATTAAGAATGTTTTAGTCTATTGTGTGTAAATTAGGTGCTGTGAATTATTGATAAGCAAGTAAGCGCCTTTTTATTTTATTTTATTAGTGCAAAACGGCACGATTACAAGTGAAAGAAATATTATTTGAACGGCTTAAGATAGATGCACCACGAAACCAACCACTATAGGTTATTTTCTGTGTGATGCTTCGTACAAAATAACGAATCGGCGTTTGGAAATATCCCTGTTGTATTTTATCCTAAAGTATATATATTTAAACGCCAGTTGGAAGTACAAGCATGAAATTTCGAAATCGCAATCGGAATCAACTGCACATTTTGTGTGTAAACTATACAAAGTTTTGGACGAATCAGTATGACATAGAGCCACTTTGCTCTCGTTTTGTGGAAATTGTGACGTTGAGTAGTTTCCATTATATATTAATATTGATTGTGATGATTTTTAATGTGACAACCAATAATGTTGAACAAAAATCGAACATTTGAAAATAAATAATGATAATGATACATACACCCTAAAATTGTTGAAAAATCGAAGTTAAAATGCATTATTGACTATCGTTTCCCTTAGGTAAATCGACACCATAAGCTGCAACTGCTCAGTCATATTTCAATACACGTTTGACGTCATATAAGCTAATATAGGTTTTAAATCATTCATATTGGACTTTGGTACATCGGAGGACAGATAACATTCCAACGGATCAATCATGCTACGATGAAAGTCGTAGTAGCCGACATTTATCATTCCAAGCCCAACCATCAATAGCTCAATGGAATTTGTATTGTGTATGTTTTGATAACCTCAAATGGATTATCATTTACAATGACTAAAAGCAGTATATATCAAACTATAATAAATAACGGCTCGATAGTAACTTCATGTTTATTGTAGTGTATACGGAAGTTTGCAGCTTTCCTCTGGAACTACTGCGTATCTGGCTGTGTGCATATGCAGGTAAATTGCAGAATCGGAGGCATTTATAGTCAAATAGATGCATATAAATCAGTTTCTCATGTACCTAGTTCAGAAAGTATTCGATCTACATGAACAAAGTCATGTCCTCATGTCTAAAGCCAATTGAATGTGCCCTTACCATGAAGGCTTCCAGGCTTAAGTGATTACGTAAAAATGGAAAGCTGTACTTCGAGAAAAATCTGGGATAGTTAATTTATAAACCTGTTGCATTTAAAGTTCAATAGAAATAACCTGAGAAACATAGACTTGTAGTATGTAAAGGTGTATATATAAAAGCCAACTTGAGAGATCTTGGACCAAGGACACGAGGAGTTAAATATCTCTGGATGAGAAAAGGAACAATGTGAATGATACGTGTTAAGAGATGAAAGATTTATTTTGAAGCAGTCACAAAGAAACTTCTCACTCAGGATTGACAGACACAATAGCAAGAGAAGATCTCTACGATGAAAGCAAATCACGACCCATTAAACTGGTAATTTCTATCAACAATGCGAACATAAACCTTTTAAAATGAATCGAAAAGGAGAGGAGATGGAGCATTCGAATATTTTCCAAGGTTTGTCTGAGGAAGATCTGCATGGTATTCAGCACACTAAAGTCTGTGGTTAAGCAGAAATGCCCGTCCAAAAAATCCCCACACTGCTTCATGCGTGTTTAATGGTTCGTAGTACGTATGATGTTGTTGCTACATTTAGAGTTTACTTAAGATTAAGATACGTGTGTGGTTATCTCGTTGGTGAAGTTAGCAGACTTACATGCATATTATATTTGTCGAGGTGGAATCTATATGTATAAGCATACGGCGACGGTGGTTGTGGGATGGGGAACATACAAACTTATGGTGGTGAGACCACAAATAGTGGAAGACTCGCTTTTCGTATCTATAAGGTTGCTAATGCAGGAGAGAGATAATGATGAAAAGTGACTGTATGTGGCAGTCCAATAATTGGGGAAAAGACACGTACAAAGAAGGGAAAGGGTTTATCGAATTGAAGCACTCTCAGGGGTTGATGAGGTTACGTGGATGGGATGGATCTGAAAGGGTTGAGCTTTTCGTAACAAAGTAGGTCATATACACCATAAGACTTTACTTGAGATTTCAAAGGATCACATTTAGTTACGCAGATCTCGAAGCTTAATAATATTCAGCCACAGTGCTGCACACACATTCTTCTAATCGACTTTGCCTGTACACACAGACTTATTGTGTATTCACTAATTTCATTCCAAAACAAGTCTTGCTTAGTTCCAGTGGCACCTGTGAAGCTTCGAGAGCGAGACATATCAAATATAGTCAGTCGTGTTCGACTTTGCATTAATTTTTCCAGTACATATCAATATCATCATTCAGCAAAGCAGGTTGACTGAGGAACACTCTCCAACCTTTTTTTGGATAACTTAAAGTGGTCAATTCATCTATGTTCCACTTCCACACCTGATATATAGATATATTCTTTTGGATTCTAAGAGAGCTACAAACGTTTCAAAATGAAGGTAAGAAAGACGTTTTTTAAACAATTTCATTTTTACTTCCATATTATTATCTATTACTGTCTTACATAGTTTCTAGAATCATATTTTATGCATAAATTGTTTGTTGGTTGTGGTTGTGAGTTGAGGCAAGATTGCATGAAACGTCTACTAGCTCATTGTTTAAATGGATTTACGAATTGTACAATGCGTCACAATAATGCTCATTTCTATTCTCTTTCCTCATTGATAAGTCAACGAGATGATGTAGAAAGTTCGACACACACACACACACTCATTAGATAACTTGATATAATTGCTTCAACCACCATTAAAATTAGCTAATTAGGCTTAATTACACGAAAATCAAACAAACTCTGACGTACATTGTAATATGTTCATTAATAAAAAATTGATTTTAAATTAGTTCGAAGATTATTGCTCGAAATAGCTGATTTACTTCAGTACATAATCTAGCCACAAGTAGGAAACAAACAAGAAACCTTTGAACAGATATATTGCTATATACGTATATATACAGCATGTAATTAACAGTTAGAGAAGTGCAGTCATGAACTCTCCTACTGATTGTAAGCGTAATTACTTTCAATAAGGCCCCGTATAAAATATTTTGCATGAAGAAGCGACACATTATTTACACTAAATGAAGACAAGAGCCTAGTTGTTCGAAAAAGTACTTTGTCCTTTCACTTTAAACGAAGTCATCTTAGATAGGCGGCTATTAGTAGTAGTGGAAAAAGTAGCTTATATAAGTCTAAAATTTGCTGTGTATACAGGAATAACTTGATTACACAAACTGCCTATTATATATAGTGAAGTGAATCTAAAATAAGAGATTATAGTGTTGTTACAACCATTTGAGAGAGAGAGAGAGATCGGATCGAGGTAGCCCATGCCCAGAGAATATATATAATATACCTTTCTACATAAAATTGTAAAGGAGGAGGGGTCAAAGAGAGAAATTCAAAGATCAAGATTTGAAGACATCGCATCTCTTGGCATTTTAAAATCTGGTTGTGCAAGTCAAATGGAATGAAAAACCTAATCTCTGCGGTCTCTTCTTCTTCTTCTTCTGCTACAAATTCCTTCGTTCAGTTTTAAGAGGTAGAAAAATTGAGTGTAGCCAACTTTTTGAACAAAGTAGTAGGTTAAGTATTACTAATGTTATTGTTTGCCAAGGAAAGATATTGTTAGCAAAGATGGAAACCAGTTAGGCTGGTTTTGTCCCAACTTAAACTCGTATCTAAATAACACACAGCATGCAATCAGTGGAGCACTTGATGTGTAAACTACACCTTGGAGGAAACCATACACAATAATAATAATCCCCACCAACCTGTATTACTGCGAGCAAAAACTGTCGTTGTCATGCAGGTTGCCCATCTCTCCAACTTTAAATTCATATTGTGTGTCTCATCTCTGCAGAAGATGAAATTGCTTCAGGGGATGAATTCTTGCTACAATGATCATCCTAGAGTTTTGTGTGTCTTTTCTGACCTGCTACAGATCTTCTATAGTTCTTGTATACATACACGCAGCAGAATTTGAGCATTTAATAATATTCTACTTTGCACACAACGCGTACATACACTGAACAGAGAGCTTTGTTCATTTTATATTCGATTAACCTGTCTTTAGTGATGGTGATGATTCATTACCACCGTTTATGGTGGAGAATGAGACTTGAAAAGTATTACTCTTCTGGTAATATGACACTTGTAGTAGTAGTATAAAAGTGCCACTGCTGCATAAATGTACGATATGTGTACAATGTAGGTGAATTGATTGTGGAGTTACTTGCAGGGATGGGAATAATGCATGTATGTGTATATAGAGACGCTTTCGACTTTATTGTCTTCGAATAATCGAAGGAGTTAAGAATGAGCAGGGGATGGAATGATGGATTTTTTTACTCATGGAGATGTTCTCTATTAGAAAGTTGCACTTCTTGCTTCTTTGTAGTCATCATCATCATAACTTGATCGATTCTTTTTCTTATTCGTTACATGAGCCATCATGCACTCCTCTCTCTCTCTCTCTCTCTCTCTCTCTGTGTCTATACAACATTGTTCATTGTTTGATTTTATTCACTTTTTTCTCTCTTTGGTCTGCATTCCATCTGCATGTTTCATTTGGCAATAAGGAAAGAATAAGAACGTGTATCAGGCTTTGGCATTATTTCACGAGTTGTTAGGTACTTGGAAAAATTAATTTATGTTTGCACACAAATAAATGCAAAGAGATTTCATATCGTGGTATAAAGTATAAAGATTGAAATGGAACATTGTTTGATTCGTTGAATCACCTTAATAAGTTACGAATGGTTAGACAAATAGTCAAATGTTTTTTTGAATCGTGATGCCCCGTCTTTTTTCTGTTAGTAGTGATGCATATTTCTAGTTACTTCTGTGAGCCTTTTCTGTTTGCTAAGCATTGGACATTTTATGTATTAGTTTAGAGATGTACATGGCAAATGTCACTTTAGTTTAAGTAGAGATAATGATTCTAGATCTAGAGGTGGTACTCGAAAATTACATCGACTTAAGTCTTAAATTAGGGATTGCGTCAGGCTAGGCTACTAAAATCACTCAAGTGTTTCAATGAACTGATAGACAGGTCAAATCTAAACTGCTAGTTCATGGTAGAGATTCAGACTATCACTGCCGTATATACTCTCTGCTACTTTCAGTCTCTGTAAAATTCCTCTCAAGTAGTTTGATTCAGTGTAGCAGTTCATGTAACGAAAGTATATAGTGCTAGTAAATGCGAATTAAAACTACACAAACATAATTTCATTAATTGCAGTGCGAAGAGCAAATGGTCCCATCAGGTGGATTTAGTCCGCAACCTTTTCACGAAACCAACTACACGACCCAATCCAGTAATAAGTTCTCAATGGGCAATGGATATGGAACTACCGCAATGACACAACTTGATGAGCCATACGGCAACTTGGCAGAGAATTTTGACTTGTCTTTGCTTGGAGATAGCTACGACGACCACGACATGGCTACTGTACCATCTCCAATGGTGTCTTCAATGGAATCGAATTGTCATCAGTTGTCTTTCTATGCTTCAAGTCCGTCATCAGACTTCCGAGCATTTTCCCCAGAATGTATGAAGCAATATGGAGGAAATGAAAGTCTTTCCCCCTCGAACAATTCGGCAACCCATGTGAATGAGCACACTAATAATGCTCTCCTATGCAGCAATAACGTTGGGCAAGGGACAAACAATCAAAATGGAAATTCCACCCTTGAGAACTCACTTTCTCCTTCGAATGACGTTGGAGGCGACTGTGGTCGCAGCACCAATGTCCTTCTTCGTCAATGCTTAGAAGATACCACATTTCAAGCCAAGTACAACATCAAGCCTGTGGATCTTCCTACCATCACGATTACTGATGAGTTGAACGATAGCATGATGGTATGTCGTCTCTCCTCAATTTATTAGCTGTCTCATGTACACATACTAATATATATATACGGTGATACCCTTATCGTTTCATTTAAATCTATCGTCTAAGAAGTACCTGCACTCATTCATAAATTTGTTATTATGTCCCACATGCAAATTTGTGTAGTAATAGCTCAACAATACAATTATCACTGTACATGCCAATTTCTTAGGACAAGAGTACAATTAGACATATAGTATACTGGTAGACATACTTCGCGATATGAAATTGCATGAAATTGCTCAACACAAACAACCACTGAGGGTTTTTTTGTATTACTTACTGACTCATAGGGAAATTCTCATTCTAACATTCTAAGTTTGTACCATTTTAATTGCTTACAAATATTAATACAAGCAGTACATGCGTCGAGTACGCTGAGTGAATAAATAGAAGAAAGTGATTTAGACTACAATAAGCTAGTGATCATAAGTCGCAGAGTCTCTGAGTGTATAGCTTTACGGATGATGGTTTCACGTCAATTGGATTCTTAGAATTTTGTAATGAGGAAACTCTCCCCTTTTTATTTGTAGTGCTACATAATCCACAGATTCAACTGCTTAGCATTGATTATAATGATTATATGTAGGATATAATATTTTATACTGGCTAAAAACTACGTAATAATACTTTGTACGCTTGTGTAGTCAAAATACTTTTTAACTTGTGTTAAATAACTTGTTAGCAGTTGGTTTACAGAGCGAGTTTAACTCAAGGAGACTCCTTTTGCCTTCTATTTGAATAATTAGTAAATATTAGAATTTGGAATTCATATGCCAGTTTATTTCATAATGTTTAAAGCGCTGTGGCAAAAGGTGTAAAGATTTATTATGTTGACAGTCATGTTAGCACGGAGTTACCACATTTGTAGAGGAAAATGAGCGAGCTTATAATCTTTTTATAATCGTTTATTTGGGTTTTACAATTAGCAAATGAAAAATATTATGTAAACATGTGTGCGCATTATTTATTGTTAGTGAAGGTGCAAAATTAAATGACAACAACTGAACAATTTGATGATGAGAGGTGGTTTAATTTGCAGAAATCGACGATTCCTTCAGCATTTCCATCGTGTGCTGACGCTTCTGCTGACAGCAGCCAACCTATGGAAATGACTCCAATTGATCCTGTTTTCAGCATTGTTTATGAGCAGATGCGATCCGATGTTGAACAGACATGTAACATCCTGTCCATCGCACAAGGTATGTTGTAAAAAACTATTTCAAAGTTAATTATCTTTCTCCAGCACCCGTGACAGAAAGAAGTTCATAACTAGTTGTTGTTCTTGTTTTAATGGGTTTAACTGGAAGTCTCACACATTGTAACTTTCCACGGGTAATAATTATAGCCCTGTTTTACAGTTAAACCCAATTCGGAAATGTTCTGTATACTGATATGAGGGGCACGCATTTAGTAGCTCGCTTAAAAGCGCAATACAACGGTTGCTCTAATTTGAGGATTAAAGAAAGGGATTCTGATTAGTGCCATAAATCTACCTTTAACAAGGCAAAGAAATGAAGAGATTTTGATTAGACTTATGAATAATAATGTAGGAACTCAATTCACACAGGCACCCGTATCAGTATTAGTGAATCATGACTCTTTTGAAGGAGCAAAAAGGGCGCTTGTATAAGATGAAATTAGTCTTTAACGGTTGACCCTGAAAGTGAGCTCTTTCGACCTTGATAAGACAGGCGTGGTGGTTTCATCCTGTGTAAAGCAGAGTAGTTTGTCTAAGTCGTTTTTTGTCCGAACATTTTTAATCGTGGCTTCATCTCTTACAACTGAAGAAGAAAGACATCTCCAGGAGATCTGGAGATCTCGCTGAGTTGCCATATACTGTGTATATAGTACAGTTGAGCGTAGCTCTGTTAACGTATGTAATGCCATGTAATAACTTGTCATCTATGGTTCTACCTGAAAAACTGTGTATTACATGAGATTTCATATAGAGTTGAACTACATATATAGTTAAATAAACAAATATAGTGTTTATTGTTATGAGCTGTTTTTCAGGGGAGATGATAATAATGATAATTCGAGAGAACTGCGACGTAGGCTTTAAAAAGTACATTAAGTTTGGCTGATTGAGGTTGTAAATAAGTTTACGGATTGAAAGTGATGATGAAGCTCATTAAGATGCATATTGAGTTTAGTTATTGTGGAAATTAAGTGTTCGATTTATTGATGACGCTAATAAATTGGAGTGTAGGAAGCTAGTACGAATCTACATCTTTTCTAATGTAGTGTAGTTGATTTATGAATGAAATGAGTTCATGAGATTTTTTCGATTGCAGACCCCGCCCAGTGGTCTGTGTCCGATGTGCAGAATTGGCTTGCCCACAGCTTATCATCAGTATTCGGAATTTCACAGCTGGACGAAAAGCCCATCACTCACGCTGGGATTTGCGCGTCCGTTCAGAATTTCTGGAATGTTGATGGTCGCACTTTGAGCTCTTTAAGTGAGGAGGAGTTCCGAAGACGCGACGCTGTTTATGGTGACAGGCTTTATGCTTCGTTGGAACTTTGGAAGATGCTGCAATGGAAGGATGTCCCGAGTGCTGTTAGCCAAGGGAATGCTCTTAGTTCTCCAGGGGACTTTGAATTAGCTAATTTGATGTTGGAAGGATCTCCATGCCCATCACTTGATGCTTCAAGTAGCATTGGATCTCCAGCTGAGCTTCCAGGAGGACCCAGTTCTATGGGGGATATGAAATTGCTCACTGAGCCGTGCATTCCTGAGACTTTCTCTGCTTCCAGATTCTCAAACCCTTCGTCTGTCGACGCTTCATCTAAGAACAGTGATGGTAATTATAAGTAGCGATTATGTTCTATCGTTTTTCACTCCATCATGAGTTTCAGGTAATAACGTATGTTAATCTTAATCTCAGATGACTCCGAGGACGAAGATGAGAAGTTACCTGGAAAGTCTAAAGTACCAAAAGCGAATGGATCGAAGAGTGGAGCTCACATTCATTTGTGGCAGTTCTTGAAGGAACTCCTTGAATCAGGACAAAGCCATGGCTCCTGCATTCGGTGGTTGGATCAAAGTCGAGGTGTCTTCAAGATTGAGGACAGCGTTCGAGTCGCCCGACTCTGGGGACTTCGCAAGAACCGACCAGCCATGAATTACGACAAACTCTCCCGATCCATCCGACAGTACTACAGGAAAGGAATCATGAGAAAAACCGAAAGGTCGCAAAGACTGGTTTATCAGTTCTGCCATCCCTACGGTTTTTAAGATCCTTGTGGATCGACTTTTAAAGAAACACTGTTGCTAAATTTTTTTAGCGTCAAAATGTTGTTACTGCAGTTTTATGCAGTGTCTATTATAAACTTAGTTAAAGCTTAGATTTAAAGTACAACACATGCAAAGGTGATGGGCTGAGTGAATTAACTTTGAAACACACGACGCGTTTCAAATCTTTTGCGATTTATTCTGATTTAATCACTAATCGTGATTTTTGCTGACGAAGAAGCCGCTTTTCGTTACGGTTTCATATTGCTAACAAGTGTAGAATGCAGAGATGCTTCTTCGAAAACTTTTACATTTTGAAATCATTTAACATTTTATGTTAGAATATCGTTGCAATGCCCAAGTTGTAATTGAAATGTACAAGAGAACATATATATAGTGTTTAAGCCAATTTTATCTTTTGTGTGGTCTTTGGGTTAATCTGAATCAGTTAATTCAGATTAGCCTAGAACCGCATGGAATCTCTGGTATGTCCATTTTCGGATATTTTTATTGTAGCCTCGTTACTTATTTTATCGTAATAAATAACTTACAAAAGAAAAAACGAACATACACGATTGATTAATTGTGTCATTAAATAAGTCATCATTTTTTTGAGAATTCATTTATGAAGATGTTTTCCTGTTCCCGTCACCTAGTTCAGCTCTCTGAAAATAATTCTCTATGCATACATGTAGAAATGCCACACATATTACTACCTGAGTGGACTTCGTCGAAAAATTCCATAAATATTATTAACATCATTTCGAATATCTTGTTCATGCGAAGAAAATCTAGAGAAAGTGTGCTATTAAACGTATTTGTTTGTACAATTGAGCATAATACCTTTCGTTGCGGCTCATTTTAAGCATGCACCATAAAATTCAGAAACCAAATGTTTTTTTTAAATTTGCACACATGAGTGTAGTAAAACCACATGAATGATTTTATTTAACAAACAGAAAATAAATGTTGGTTGCAAGAATGAGTACGATCAGTAATTGTAGGCGTAGGTAGTGAAAAACCATTAGTTTTGTATTTGTGAAGTTTTAGCTCAAAACACTTTTAAGTTTCGGAACAATACTTTACTTCTGATCAAATTCATAAAACGATACTTGTGATTCTATTTTCCATACTGAACACGCAACACAATACAAAGTTCAAAATGCAGAGGGTATGAGAATTAACTTTATACCAAAATAGTGAAGTATTTAAAAGCATGAATATTCAATTCAATTAATCGAATCATCGATGCATAATAAATTATTCGTAAAGTTTCTCGGGCATTGAATCCTGTCAGGCTCCCTGAGGAAGTTAGTTATATGAAGTTAAGAATGTGAGTTCTTCCCTGTAGTCGAAATTAATGCTTTAATGTATAATAAAAACATTCATGAAATAATAAACTTAAATTAATTAACGCGTTTTATTTTATTATTATTATTATTATTACTGTACTTAAACGAGTCGTGATAAATTCCAGCATATAAATAGGCACATTAAGTATATATAACACACGAAATCTTAATAATTAACATTCAACTATCTTAACTACACAGAAACATCACAAGTCAAGATTGTAACACTGGCGAAAAATGTGTTGTATGTAAATTACAAAACACAAAAATAAAATTTCCAAGTTCCACCTCCAGGAAACTTGTGCCTTATTTTGTATGATTGTTTGTATGCTAAATCTTAACTTATCTACATATTTATTTCATGATATATAGTATTAAGTATTAACACGTCTGTCCCGATCCTCTTTAAAAGTCATTCATCTTCGTAAAGACTTGTTAAATAAGTTCTCTTATACATCTTACAAAAGACATTATTGTACGCAATCTACGCAAAACACTTGTAACTGTAGAAAAAGAAGTTAATATGATTCCCATCCTTCCCATTCAAAACTCTCATTGTTATATAAGTCTACAGCAGTACATAATAAAGAATTACATTTTGTGGTTGAATAAGCTTTCCCAGATTTTGCATTGTGTATAGAATACTGATTGATGATGATACGGATATATACTCACTATACCAAAAATATGTATAAGGACGCTGCACTTAAGATTCCATGAAGGATTGATTCAGTTCCAGGCAATTAAAATGGTTTTCAAGTGCCTAGACCAACTTCGCTTACACTCCTTACAACGCAATCAAGAATTGTAACGAAGAGTTTTTACACTCGTGGATGTCTCCGGGTGTACTTTATACTCATCAGTCATCACATATATATATTTCATATAGATCGGAGTTGAAGGGACAGTCAGTAGGTACTTTGGTACGAATTATTTGCACAGCAAATCAATTGGTACTTTGGTAAACAGTAGGAATACGTGGAGACACTCTTCTTGTGAGATGGTATATATCTTACTTATTACTGTGTCCGTTAAAAAATAAAAGTTCTCTCAGAATATAAGTACATAAGAGGTGACTGGTTTAAAGCGAAGAAATACACAAAATTATGAAATGTCCATTAAATAGGTTAAACTCGTATTAATTCTGTTTTGCACGTCTTGCTTGGTTCTTTTTTGCCTTCAGCCACATCTGATGGATTGTTCGGTAGGAAACTTGAGCTAGATAGTTCGGGAGGAAAAACTGTCCCCAGCTTATTCCGAATAACTGTTGAGAGAAAGTTTAAGTCAGTATAAGTTTCAGATGTAGAAGACAAATTAGGCGAATATGTTGCATTTGCATTATGATCATTTACCATAACTCGATGAGGAGGATATGCAGCAGTTCTAGTTTGAAGTCCAATAGTCTTCAAGGCTACCTTAGTGAACTCTGTTGAAGATGGGGCAGTGTAAGAGGATATTCGGATTCGGCTCATATTAGTGGCGACGTATCCTGGAAGGACGCTTTGGACAATGATTCCCTTGTCGGAGTATTCCGTGACCAAATCTCGGGTGAGTTTATCCATGTAGGCCTGAATTAATTAATAATTTCTTGTTGAACCCAAGTGAAATAAACGAGCAGGAAATGAAAGAATAATTATTGTACCTTTGAAGCTCCATAAAGACACATGAGAGGAGTTGGAGCCACTGCAGCAATTGAAGCCATGTTGACAACAACTCCTTTACGTCGTTCGACCATCTGAGGCATTATTACTCGCATCATCATAGTGACTGACATAATATTACAGAAAATCATATCTTGGCACAATTTGTCTCCGTTCGGCATGTCTAAGAAGTATTCTGGGTATGGATAAGCCATCCCCACATTGTTTATTAGAGTTCCAATCTCTAGGCCTTGCAATTCGTCCCGTATCTTGTCATATATCTCTGTGCCTTGTGTAAAATCTATTGCGATTATTTTAACTTCTACTTTGAATTCTGACTCTGAAATTCATAATCAAGTCATGCTCAAATAATAAATTAAAGACACCTGTCAAAGTTTGAGTGAAACAAAGACCTACCGATTTCGGAAGCGACTTTCTTTAGTTTCTCTAAGGATCGACTGATTAAGACGACATTGATTCCAAGTCGTGCAAGCTGTCAAACATACATAAACAAAACTTAAATACTGTTCATATTTCTAATAATCAAACCTGCAAGTGTAAGTGTATTTAACATTAACCTCTTCTGCATATGCTTTGCCAATTCCATCTGTAGCTCCAGTGATAACTGCAAAAACCACCAGACAGAACAATCAGAATTAACATACGATTAAGCTTTTAAGGTTGATGAAAAGCAAAAATACAAACTTTTTAATATAATTTTTGCATGACACATATTTAACCTTCTTAGTAAGACATTCACATTATTAGCCAGCTGATAATTTTGTTCTCACAGCTAATTATTATACGAACATTTAGTCTACTCATGCAATGATTCATTTTTACGAGTGTGTTGCCAACTGCAAACAATGAGCTTCAAGCGAACTGCAATGTCTTACATAAAAAACATCAATACACCTAATCTTGGAATTGACCTACACATAGTTCATATATTTGTATATTGTGCTGTGCTAATCTCACACGAGTATTGAATTAAATCTTCATTTTAGATAAGATTCACGTACGTACACTATCTGCGTCATTCATATCAGATCTACAAACTCATTGTGGTCAGGACTAACCAACTATTTATTTTAGGTATTTTAGATTACACCTATTCATGTAAATCGAAAAGATACAACTGATACAAGGCCGTCAACCGCTGTAAGCAGAAGATTGACTTTGATTTGTTTCTTGCCACATGCTTGGACTTAAAATTGAAATATAGAAAATGCACCGCATAACGTGATTTTCATTCAGTGCAGCAAATGTGAGTTTCATTTGGACCGAATAAACTTCATGCAATGAAATAGTGTTTGATGAATCCTTGATGTTTAACTTATGCAGTGCTAAATGCGTTACAATAATAAGTTTAGTAAACGAGAGTTATATTTAAAGAGAATGAAAACAAAATACTTTTAGAGTCTTATTTGCTCTAAAGATATACACGTTATTGTTTGAAAAGGTACATATTTGAAATGATTATGAAGCGTAAAGAGGCATCGTAATTGATGGTCGATGAAACACCACAGAGAACGAAGAAGAATATGTGTTGTTCTGGATGAATTGCCATTCTGCCATTCATATATTTTACATAGAAGAACTTTCAAAATTAAGTTCTGGATGTTATGTCAACTCTCCTCTGACCCAGTTGTATCTACAAGCCCAAAATATTAAAATATAGCAACGGTGGAACTAGAAAGGTGTCCATATAAATCTAAATTTAGAAGATTGAATAGCGGGAGTCAATTGGTTGCCTCGTGTTTTCTAATCTATATAGTAGTTGTACGAGATTGTGAAAGAACCGTTCCAACAAAAACTGTGTCTGCTTCATACACCCTGAAAGCATTTGTGACACAGACTTTTGAGAAAGGTGTAGCAGGTACCTCAACCTACCCATAGTCCAGTAGTAGTATTGCATGGATATTCATCGGACGGAAGAAAGTAAAAATAGATTGAATTTATGAAACTTATGCACACACATCTCTTTAAAGAGACTCGCTTATTATTGTTGTTCGTTGTTGTTGGACTGAATAAAGTACAACTTTTCCAAAATTCTGTTCATATTTAGCATACTACGCAGTCACATTAGTAATTAGTCATGATGCCATAATGAATCAAAGTCTGCTAAAAGCTAAAATCATTGAAGATTAATCACAATGTATGACCACATATATTAATCTGTCTCATTCGATTTCGAACTAAACATTGAAACGTTAGTAAAACCACAATACCTTCTACTTAAACTCCAAGCAAAAACTATAGTAAGAGCTTTTCATTAAACCCAATTTCATTATTACGAGGACGAGTATGTAATTGTGGTTCTTCTCATTGTCAAAAATTGTAAGTGATTGAGGGTAAATTACTTCACTGCTTCTGCTTAAGTGAAGGACACCTAAGAAATATAAGGTTTCTCGTGTATTTTTTATACAATATATAGAATTTGACAAGCCTGCTGTAATCGAGAAATAAAGATAAAAGTATAAGACTCGTCCCAAGTCACAGGAGACTTCTAAGGAATATCAACAGACTTTGGCAATTCTTCTTGAGAAACCCCATAATATGAATTTGCACAGTTGAATTACGTATTTTCCATGTGCGAAGAGTAAACAAGAGTCCCATGCATGAAGATCTTCTTGAGATACGAAACTCCATAATATTTTGTTGTACATAATTAATTATTCTTGCATTTGAAAAAGTTAAGTAGTATATATGCCCGTCGGTGTAGAATTTGAAGATGGCTGCGTATAAGATCCCATTTGAACGCAATAGCAAATGTGTCTCACTCAATTTATCATATCATACATGATGATGAGGATGAGGTGGAGGCTTTACAGTGAGATATAGAGATGATGCTGCAGCTCTAGCAGACACAGATTTTGCAATCTTCTAAATTTCGACATCGTCTTTGGGTGATTTGTATGCTGCGTATGTGTCTAATTGCAGAAAAGTGGAAGCGGAATGAAAAATGCAGAGACTATACGGAGGAAATCAAGGGCTATGAGTGTTGTTGTTGTGAGGCTATAGAGATGTAAAACCATTGACTAGATTGAAATGAAGATGATAATGTGTGATTGAGTTAAATGAAAACGAAACCATTCTGCCTCAGAAGGCAGATTTCTCTTTGGTAGACTAACGCATCTATATTATGTACTGCTAGAATGAAAGAACGCAAGTGGAAGTATTACAGTGCGAACTCATTAATGCATGTACAGTTGTGTTGGTGGTGGTGGTGGTGGATGATGATAACGAGTTTACAAATGTTTGAGCAGTGACAAAACGGATATGTGACACAACTTACCAGCCCATTTGCCCATTTTCCTGAGATCCACGTAGGTTCCGAGCATTTGGCCAACCCAGGTGTTGTAGATGACATTGAGAAGCTCCAAACCAAAGTAGAAGATAATGAAAGTTGTCACAGCTAAACCGGCCCACTCCAATGAATTGAGACCAAAGATAGTGAAGGATTTGATTGCAGCTCCCCACGACAGCATTTTGATTTTGGATGGAGAAAAGTCCGATTTTGAAAGTACGGGCGGAAGTGGACACGAAGAAGAAGAAGAAAGGGCACAGATATTAAAGACACACACACTGAACACTTGGATTTCTTACATCTGGTCGTCCACTACTGCTTTGAAGCGAAATAACCTGTATACACACACGACTGCCTTCTTGAAATGAAGTTGCTCCTTCAATCTCGTTTGACTGCTGAGCTAATATGAAGCAAAATGAAGGGTTGGTTTCGCTCTCAAGAATTTTACACTCTCTTATCATCAGCATTTAGGTAGTCCACTTACTCATCATGGGGAGGATTATTATTTTACTTAGCACAGGTGAATATATTAGCATTCCTCAAGAAGGGAACACCATACTCCTTGCATACGCGTACACCTGACTTTTCAGAGTAGTGGTCACTTTGCTTCACCATTATCACACATTACACATCACTTTTTGGGGATTTACCCCTTCGTCTCACAATGATCTCCTCTCAAGAAATCCCAACGCTGTGTACTCTGCCAGTTATTCTTATTACTTCGCTTTTCTTCATAAGATTTCTTCAAACACAAGAATATGTGTAGAATCTCCCCCTAAGGCTCGCATTGTCTGCAAAAACTTACGTTTTACGCGAAGAACCCGAGGCAATTAAAAGTCCTATCGTAAGTTGGATGCTGTTGGGTTAATGAATTTAAAGATGTTAATGCTGTTATGTACACTAAGTGTGACCTCGCAGTCTTCTAAGTGTTAACTAATCATTCATACAAATGTCTCAATGAATTGCAGAGAATTGCTCTTCTAATAAATGTGAAACACGCAGATTCCACAGGAAGAGCTTGTATGTCAATAAAATAGTGATACTTTCAGCTTTTGCTCTTACAGTTCGTGGAAATTTGAACTTTTTCTGCACGCAAGTCCCAAGTATATAGTTTAGCATACACAATAAGATAATCACAGTTTTTCAGAAGTTAGAGGTTAAGTGATAATGATAACCAAGTGTATATAAGCTTATGTAACATGTAACCATTTTGCCATTCATACACTTCGTTACATCTATGTAATTGTAAGAATAACCTCCGGACAGATGTATGTATAATACCACCGAAAATTATATTAATTTTTCCGAATCTCTATTTACTATTGCATTTAAGCTACACTGCATTTATGTATCTCATGTGTGACAATTTAACAAATGGATAAGCTTGTTGATGGCTTTTGTCACGTTGGCTTGGAACACATTCCATTTTGATGTGCATATTCACGAGAATGCAAGATGCATACATGCAATTGCTGCTGTTGTTAAACTTGAATGAAAATTGTGTATGTTTTTTGTTTGCTTTGTCACATTTAAGAATCGTTCTTGAAGCAGCAAGTGCCGCCGAAGCATGGCATTAGACAAAACCCATCATTAAATTAACAAACGGACGCGTTAAATCATATGAATTTGAATGAGCTGAAGGAAACACTTTATATAATTAAATGCGATTATTATTTAGTCAGATTTACAATCTGCAGACCAAAAGGATACAAGGAAACGGATGCTTTTATAAGTTGCAGACCGCAGTTGGATTTAGATACACGACTATCATTGTAAAAAGATTAAAACGGTTTTTAAAATTCATGAAAAAAATGAAATTCATCTTAAATAGCATCCTCCTCATTATTTCTTCATGTCAGATTTTCATAATTAAAAGCTTTTGCATACTTTTAGTTCTGTTCACAGTAAAATGCAACGCGCTATAACATATTGCAGAAGGTTAAACTGCATTTTTCGCAAGCTCGTGATAAAAATGGATAAAATGTCGAATTGCGTAGAATTGTTCTCAATAATTTGCCAATTTGGCTGAGACTAAAAAGTTCACAAGCCAGTGAGCCTACTGACAACTGCTGAGTTGCGCAAGAAATTTATAGTTGTGGGTTGTAAAGTTTGGGAATAAATAAGCGAGTTTAAAATATAATAATAAAAGTGAGTCTTAAAGGTTTAAACAGATTAATCACAGACACTCACGCATGATTTTAAAATGGTTTTTGTTCTCTTTATTATCTGCTTGATTGTGCTTTAAGAAAAGTAAAGTGCTTTATTAGTGCAAGCTCAATGATTATTGCATGAAATGCAATTAAATGTGTATAACGATTTTGTTCAAATCATTATGTGCAGCTCATAAAACATAAGTAGGAGATCAGTTAATGATTTTGAAAATAAGTTATGCACATAATACGAATACATGATAGGTAGCTGGTGGATATTTTAACATGATGTTAAATTATACGTTACAAGAGAATACCGTACATTCTCATTTTATGATCAGTTTTTCAGTATCTTAATATTTGGACTTTTACTATAATTGATAGATCTCATCATTTTATTATTCTCGAGTTTCTATTAAATCAGAATGAATTGCATGAAATCTTCAAAATCTCAATGCAGAAGTTAGTTATCATAGGTTTTGGTATAAACAGTGAAACAAATGCATGCAATTTTTATTCACTGAACTTTTAGGAAATGTGCTGCATGTCATGTCAAGTTAAATTGGTTTATAAATAATCCTTCGTTTTTCAAGA
>Ga0194135_10000710_pt1 | contig 19624 bp, 29 predicted proteins | sample LitLau_LLRF_2013_FD_134024 | JGI IMG/M metagenome (GOLD analysis project Ga0194135, IMG submission 134024) | Freshwater sediment microbial communities in response to fracking from North America - Little Laurel Run_MetaG_LLRF_2013 (version 2) | ecosystem: Environmental > Aquatic > Freshwater >...
GGGACGAGGTGTGTAGTCTGCGTCTTCCCCCCCAAAAGGATCTCTCTTGCGGCACCACCACCACCACCACCACCACCATGATGTCCCTCTTCAGTCTCTGAGGTTCGAAACATTCTTCTCTACCTTTTTTATACGTAATTATTATTGGAGGTTCCAGATTTGCAGCACAAGTAGTTCGAGTGAGGTTAAAGCTGAGCTGTCATTAAGTGTGTGTGTATGTGCTGCTGGTAATACTGAATGTGTAGTTGGTGAGGCGTTAAATGATGGGGATTAAGTAATTGATGTCTCGCCTCGCATGACTCCGTATGGCACGGCTGCAATAGTGCAATTTTGATAGTCGAAACTTAAAATGTACTAATAATAATAATAATTAGAATTAATATTATTATTGAATTGAACAGAAGATATATTCAAGGAAAGTGATATTTGAAGATGATGTAGATGGGATGTGTCAGGTGGTCAGTTACATTGTGTTTGGATTTTAAAGAGAGGTACATTGCGTCATAAATGCAGTTTTTATTTGGAAATGGGAACTAGGAGTTGACTTTTTGAAGTTGTATATGAAGTGTGTGCATGGTGTCATCATCACTCACTTTCTATTAAGAAGCTAATGAGACACTCGTTGTTTGAAAATTTAAGGAGTATCGACAATAGTTTGTCGAATTTTGATTCAGAAAATCTGGCGTATAAAATTTGGGCTCGTTCTCATTCCTCATATAATATTAATTCTTGAACCATTTCTTGAATACTTCAAAAGAAGATTAAAATTCTCAACTGGAAATGAATATAATAATAAGACAAAAGTATAATATGAAAAGTTTATGCCTTTTAACCTATTTAAAGATTAGATTTCATCTGTAAGTTTGTTTTTTTATTCTGATTCACGATGTCGTGAGAATAATTCATATCCGAGAAGAACATGAACTCATGACGTGGCTGTACTTTGGAATTTAAAGTTACATTCTGTGAGTTGGTGAGGATGTGAATGAGGGGAAATGAAATCTGCTTATTTCAGCGCATTTCACGCTAATTTTTATTCTGCTGTCTGACAATGAGTTCGTTGTATGAATGTCACACTTGACTAATTCTTCCATTATTGAAAAATAGTGAACATGGCTCTGGGTAGTTAGTAGTTGCATCTTGTTCTCTGGCTCTTATTCGCTTTCGGAAGTAGAGAATAATATGTTTCTACTTTCATACAGTTGTGGAAAAGCACAGTCAACAGTTTGAATAGACGATGAGCAGTGTAGGTTAAATTTAGCATAATAGATGGGTTCAATTTAAAAGCATGAAAGTTTTTTAGAGAACAATACGAACCCGAATGACTTAAATAGAAATGCACTCTGATGAGAGACGTAACGGACTTTTGCATGATATTTGTTTCCTTTCTTTTATCAGTTTTTCTATATTCAGCATTGGAGTTCGTTGTACACATAATGTTCGTATGTGATACAAGTTTGCATCATTAGAAGATACTGTTCATTAAATTCCCTTTGGCTGTGTTTCGACGCGATAGTAAGAGTAAGCCAACTGAAATGTAATGAATAAAAGGGGGTTCAAATTTCGGATTATTCACACAAGTAATAAAAATGCATTTATTAACAACCAATAAACACACTCTAAATATGACTTAATAGGTTGAAAATCTAATTAATTATAGAAAGTGCTACTAAAATTTAATTTTAACTTAATATAATGCAATCAAAGCAGCGCAGTGTTACACATCGTAATATCATGTTACTGAATAACTTTAATTGCATGTAAATCAAAATATCAATTTCAAAGCTAAAGAATGAATCTTCGTACGACTTTGAACTTTGATCCAATTTTGAACTATAAAATTTAAAATTTAAAATACGGGAGAGAAAAGTGTACAAATTCTTGGGTAGGTGCAAAGTACGTGTGTAATTTTTATTTTTGTTGCAAGACTGAAACTAACCCGTTCTTAATTCACCCTAGTTTGGGTTTTCCAACTCTTTCAATGCATCGAATAACGAATGACTGTAATCATCATTGTAATGCTCATCTCTCATTCTCGTCTCAAGGACAATGTAGTATTTTCGAGAAATCTCGTAGCTAGCATCTCTTCTTCGAATTACAGCCTGTCCAGCTCGATGAAGCTAGTAGGTAATGTGCACGAATATATGCATCCATTTAACTAATTTGTTGTTTTTGCATCCATTCACGGGCTGAATTATGTAGAAGATTGAAATAGCACTACTAATGTTGGGATGTCCATTAAGTCATTCCTAAAAGAGGTGACTAACAAACGATTGACGGATTTAACAGCTGCAGATGAATATCTGTTAAGCCAGTTGTGATCTGTTCTTTCTTCAAAAGAGATGAACACCAGATAATTGTCCGAAAATTCTCCTTTTCGTATGGTTTTCGTAGGCATTAGGTATAAATGAATTGTGTTCATTTCCAATATTATTATTGAAAGTAAATTGGATCAATTTTCCATTGACGCAAAAGTGAACATAGATATATTCCTTTTCAACGCAGGTTATTGGCAGTAGAGTTTGTTTAAAGCAATCTGCTTTTCACAATGCCGAATTGCAAGTGAAGTTAGTAGTTAGTGGATCGATGTTGTGGCATTAACATTAAGTTGCGCAAGGAATTGTAATGAACAATGCAATTCTGGAAATCTTTGTGACGGGTTACCGAAATGACCGGAAGTCGATTGCACATTCTAATACAGTATGCTCCTAAAAAGAAATTAAAATTGAAAGTGATCATGTCCATATGGTTGTGTCATGGACAATATATTGCGCAATAATAGGAAAGGAAACAATTATCTATTGCAGACGACCTTAAACTGATTCCGACTTCTGTGAACAGAGTTCACTATGACACTTACTTGTATAATTCAAATTGAGTTTGTGGTAAAGACCTCATTTGCAACTTGCGTGTCTGATTTTGAATTTACTTTCCTCTGTGTCCATCTAAGATAAGATTTAGCTATTAGCTATACTCTCTTGTATTTGCAGTTAATGTTAATCTTATAGAAACATAAGTTGCCACATGCATTCTGCAGTCACTAGTTCTAATGACGGATAGGATTTCTATGATGCATATTATGACTTATCTCCCTGTCTGTTCCTAGAACTGTGCGTTACAGCACAAGCACTTTCTTAGACAGTCAGTAGGCATCCCGTTTATAAAAGATTCAGTGCAAACGCAGTTTTTTTGTAGTGGAAAATGGGCAATTGTCTGACTGGCAAGCATGCAACTGACGTTTAACTTTAAAGAATAGAGAGCATATATAGCTTAAGCAAAAGCCGAGGTTCTGTTCTGGTTCTGTCAACATCAGTGAGGGTGAGGACTGAGGAATCAGTGGGAACTAGGGATATTTTTCTGTGTTACAAGAGATATATAAAACCTAATAGCATCTTTTCAAGCTCCAGCAGTAGTCAGCTAGAGCTTTTAATCTGCCAGGTAAAGCTTTTATGAAGCATCAACCCAGTTTGTATCTACTTGATTATTTGATAGTCGTTGATTCATACCTGTGAAATATTGTACTTTACCTTTAGTACATATTAAATTCACACTTTACTGTTGATCAGTCTGTCGCTTTTTTTACTTAAAATTTGTGTTTTCTTTTCAGAAACGCTGGGGAAGAATTCATAGCCCTTTCTGATTAAGGGCTATAAGACTGTAACCTTGAAGGCAGCTTAGGCTCTACTGCCTTGACCTTTTTCAAGACTGAACGACGCATATCATACGAAGTAACATCCAGCTCACTTGTCTGGACTAGTAGTCTGAGGAGCAAGTCCTCACTAATTATCCCTGAAAACCACTTCCTGGGAGCTTGAGACAATGAGGGGAATAATCGTGTGTCTATTTTACCTCCTATTACTTGGAGTTGGATCCTCATCAGAAGTTGATCAAAAACTTCAATCTTGGTGGAATACGGTCTCAACGTCATATCCAAGGTATAATGAGACCAAATTTCTTCTCGAAGACATGAGCAAGACATTTCCAGATCTTGTTGAGGTTTACAACATTGGCGAATCAGTTCAGGGTAGGGATTTGATGGTGATAAAGATAAGTAAAGATGTACGAGCAGAGCGACCATTGCTCAGACCTCCTATGAAAATTGTCGCCAATATGCATGGAGATGAAACAGTCGGTCGAGCTGTCACTCTCATGTTAGCTGTTGACTTGCTGAAAGAATACCAAAACGGGAATCAAAGGTGATAAAATTCAATACTTGTCTCGTTTTTTGAGGGCTATTATAATTCATAAATTCATAATACATAATTCGCATTGTGACTTGTTTAGTGTCATATCTCTTCTCAACTCGACTGAAATTCATCTCATGCCTTCAGTAAATCCTGATGGATATGAAGCTGCTAGAGAAGGAGTTTGTAACCCTAGGCCGAATAATGTTGGAAGACAGAATGCGAATAACGTTGACTTGAATCGCAATTTTCCCGATCAATTTGAAATAGATCCACAAGATGATGCCGGCTTGCTAAGAAATCGGCAACCTGAAACTATGAGTATCATGACGTGGATAGTCGATAAGAGAAATCCATTTGTCTTGTCAGCAAACTTGCATGGTGGCTCTGTGGTAGCTAGTTACCCGTACGACTCTGTCCCCAAATCTGTCGAGTGAGAACTAATATTCAGAAATGAGCAAAAAGAAACTAAATATTTGCATGTACATATATTATGAATATCCAAAACATAAAACAATCTTTATAGAAATAACCGACACTATGATGGAAGTGGAGTTGACAGTTTGTCTCCAGACAATGCAGTTTTTGTAAAGTTGGCTAAGATTTACGCGGAAAATCACAAAATAATGTCAACTGAAACTGAAGTTTGCGGTACTGATTACTTTCCTGGCGGAATCACTAACGGAGCCCATTGGTACAATGTTAGAGGTATGATACATGCTAATTTATTCAAGCATTTGAACATTTGAAGGCAAACCGTTGTGAAATGTCAAATGGATTGGTTGTAGGGGGGATGCAGGATTACAATTACGTCCACTCAAATTGTTTTGAAATCACTTTGGAGCTTTCTTGTTGCAAATTTCCAAAAGCCGACACACTCAATACTGAATGGCTTAACAACAAGGTTTCCTTGTATAAATTTATGCAAGCAACCCATATGGGTGTGAAGGGCTTAGTTAAAGATTCTTCAGGATCACCAATCGAAGACGCAGAGATAATTGTGGAGGATATGGAACATACTGTTCGGACATCAAGGTCAGGGGAATATTGGAGACTTCTGACTCCCGGAAAATACAGAGTAGCTGCGAGAGCATTGAAGTAAGTCTGTAATATCTTGTTATGGTTTCTTGCTTACTTTCCTTGAAGATTCTTGCTTAAATTTCGAATTTTTCAGATACAATGTTGCCAGTTTTGTTGATATTGAAGTAACCAACGAAGATCCACAAGCAGTAGTGTTAGACTTCGTTATGACACCTGGATCGCCACCTCCTTCTAATGATGATGATGATGATGATCTCGATTCTGGAGTAGGAAGCATCACTGGTAATTTGTTTGCCATTTATGTTTGCTTTTCGGGTGTAATGTATATGGTTATCGTCCGGTATAAGTAAAATTATAAGTAGCTCGAAGAAAGGAGAATCTAAATAATTACTGCCGTCAAGTCTGAGATTACTGCCAAATTATTTTGTAGAACAAGTCATGTCATTATTTTTTAAGAAACTGTAATGAAACTCCATATTATTATGATTGTAGCATCGAATAAAAACCCGTGATACCTTCGATCTATAACATAGATTCTCTATTTATCCCTCCTTCCTGCTTGGAGACTTATAGTGTAGACCATAAAGACATTAGTTGACATTATTGATAAGTAGTCTGCTTTGCATGCTGAATTTTTTGTTTTCCAGAGTAACACAAACATGAAGCATTTTTGAGGGCGAATGAAAGCTGATTAATCTCTCGCATGGATTTTTAACTATCGCAAAAAGCTCACATAAACATAGTTCTCGCCATTGGGGGTGTGATTATTGAGATTTTATCCAATTTTATATAACATTTAGTAAATAAACAACAAATAGTATTTGTACCTTACAATTAGTTCTTAAATTGTTCTACCATAAATCCTGTGTATTATACAAGAATTTTGTAATGATAAAAACGGGTCTGAAACGTAATATTAATTTTAGAAACTGCTTTACTGCAAAAAAAATTTCCATGTGATTAAAAACAGTATTAAATCATCAGAAGGTCTTACCAAGTAATTTTTGTATTTTTTTGCATAAAGACGATCGATTAGTGGAGTTCCAGCCAGTGTTTAAGCATCATCACTATCCAGAAATGGTAGCTATGCTAAACAAAATGAACAAAGATTACCCAAATATCACACGCCTGTACAGCGTAGGGAAAAGCGTAGAAGGAAGAGAATTATATGTCATCGAAATCAGTGATAACCCTGGATATCATGAACCAGGTATGTAGCAATCATTTAACCAGCGGCGCTGTAACATGCAATATAACCATTCTGTGAATTGCGGATTTGCAGGGGAACCTGAATTCAAGTACGTAGGTAACATGCATGGAAATGAAGTGGTCGGACGTGAACTTCTTTTGATTTTGGCTCAGTATTTGCTTGTTAACTATGGAAAGAACTCAGCTATCACCAAACTTATAAACACAACCCGAATTCACATTATGCCTTCAATGAATCCTGATGGTTACGAAAAGAGTATAGAAGGTAAAACAAAATTAGAGGATATGACTGGAGAATGTATTAGAGAATTTTACTTGGAATCTTAAATATTACTATCTAGGTGATGTGAAAAGTGATATTGGTAGGGGAAATGCACATCAAGTCGATCTGAACAGAAATTTTCCTGATCAGTTTGATGGTTTGCTGGCATCACTTTCGGACTCTGACATGCGGAAAAGCGATAGGGAGAATATTGTTCGCGAACCAGAGACGGCTGCGGTGATGAAGTGGATCAAGGAATATCCTTTCGTACTCTCTGCTAATCTTCATGGAGGATCGTTAGTAGCAAACTATCCGTATGACGATGACTCTGAGATGAAGAGTAAATACAGCAAATCACCAGACGACAGCGTTTTTCGAGAGCTTGCGTTGGCATATTCTAAGGTTATTTTAAATGAGAGTGACTGTATGTATTTCTCTATATAACTACTTATCTACTTAATGCAGGCACACAAAAATATGTGGAAAGGCGTTCCTTGTCCCAAGATTTATCCTGACGAAACTTTTAAAGATGGAATAGTTAATGGAGCCCAATGGTACGTGGTGCACGGAGGAATGCAAGACTGGAACTATCTAAATTCGAATTGCTACGAAATTACGTTGGAATTAGGATGTGTTAAGTTCCCTAGACAGAATACTCTACCTCAGTACTGGGAAGACAACAAAGCCGCTCTTATCAAGTTTATTGAGCAGGTAAAAATTTCGCTTTCACGCTTTTGATGTTATCATCAGTTACATTCATCAGAAACTATTTTGAATCTTAATGAAGGTGCATACGGGAGTCTCAGGATTCATCAGTGATGAAAACAACAACTTAATTTCCGGTGCAGAGATAAAAGTTGATTCTATTAAACATGTCGTACATTCAGAAGCAGATGGAGATTATTGGAGACTTCTTGCTCCTGGAACGTACACCGTATCGATTTCAGCAACAGGGTAATTAAAAGGCTTTTGAGACGTTTTATACACCTGCTTAAAGAATATTTTGAACATATTTTAAATGACCTAAACTATTTAACTAGATACGAGAGCCAATCCCAAACTGTTATTGTAAAGCGCGATGTTGCTACAAAATTAAACATTACACTAAAAGCAGTAGCAGCAAAGGAATGGTCAGAGATTTCAGACTATGGCATTCCGGATAATATAGCCACAGACACGTTTTCAAACTTAACCTCATCTGATTTCGAAGGATTCATGGGAGACAACTATGGAATAATTGATCACGAACAAGTTGGAGGCATTCATCATATAACAATGACTGAAGAGGTAATTGTCATCAATTTTTTAAATTTTACTATATTACAATACCACGTACTTGATTTCAGATTGGCTCTCCTGATGATTTAAAAACTCATGTTGCATTGGTCGGTAGCCTTTTCGGATCTGCTGGAAATGAACTTTTAATTCGCCTTCTTAGGCATTTAACTTACGGATACAGGAAAAACACTGAAAATATTGTTTCAATCTTAAGAACAACAGTTATTCATTTTATTTTAACACCGGACACCAGGATAGCTGAAACTTCAAGTAAGTGATTTTGAATTGGGTTTCGGTGATTCGAGTAAAGTTCTGAATTACGTATACTTTTCCTATTTAGATGATAACTGTCTAGTCTCTGAAGAGATTTCTCATCCGTACATTTCTCAGGCAGCTGCTTCTCTGCATCAGTTAATCAAAGAAATGAATGTCGACTTGGGAATTGCATTTGTATCTGGAGGGAAATATATTAAGTAACTCTTACTATACTTTTTACAACATATTTATACTAAAAATTTTATAAAAAGCTGCACTACTAAAAGAACAGTGTCTAATCAATTTACAGGTTTCCTAGCGAGAGTAAAAGTATATTTGAGTCTACTAGACAGCTGCTGTTTCCTTCAACAAAAGAAAGTTCGTGCACAAAATCTAGTCTTTCTACTGCAGGATCTCTCCAAGAAACTGAAATTTTAAAATTGAAAATGGTAAAGCTTATTACTATCGTTGATTATTAACACCTCTTGAAAATCGGAGATCTCAAATATATTATTCTTTGAATAGATTCCCTACTCCATTTTCTGCTGTGACTTTCCAACCCCCTCTGATGTAACTGAGTCGTATATTTCTCACTTAAACCATTTTATTGATTTATTAAGTCTCGCTGGTCAAGGTAAAGCTTGTAAAATTATTTATATCACAAGATCTTTTTACTTTTTGCCATGAATATCGCTAATGCTTGTTGTGAACATTTAGGAGTCTCAGGTGTCGTCATGAACTCAGAAGGAGAAGTATTGCGGGATGCCACTCTTAAAATTGCACTTTCCAACGGTGCTACAGAGATTGGAAAGATAAGCAAAAATTCTGGAAGATTTGTCCATTTGCTGTCAGAAGGGTTACATACAATAGAAGTGTCACAAGATGGATACGACATTGAAAAGTCTGAAGTATTCATTTCCTTTGGAAGTTTTACGAAGGTTGAAATTGTACTATCAAAAAGTTCTTACACTGATGGGAATTCACACAGCAGTGAAAGCACTATAGAACTCCAAACTTCTTCTTCAGAGACTTCTTCTACTATATATCCAATGGACTATTTCTATTACCCTAGAAAAATCTTTCAAGACATAAAAAAGTCGCATCCTAAATTCTTTGATGTGTATAGGTAAGCATTCTTTGAGAATATTCATGGATTGTCATTCACCTGTTATCTGCATTAAAATTTAATTTCTGATGTCTAAAATTTGACTTCCAGTTTTGGTGGAAGCGGAGAAAACATGGGACTCAGGGTTGGTCATGACATGTGGCGGAAAGTTGGTGTAGTTTTTGATGGGTTTTCTATAGCTCCTGAACCTTTACTTAAATGGGTGCAACGCTTTACATCAAGTTTAAATGGCCCGAATGAGACTAGAACTCAAGTCAATCTTCTCATGAAGGATGGAAATGGTAAATATAAGTGTTTTATAAAGTTTTCGTAAGATGTTACTTAAAAAGAAACGTTGTTGTTTCAGTCACACACGGAGGCCTGCGATTAAGTAGGATGATTGAATGGACTAAGTTTAATCGTTTCCCCTTCGTCTTTGACTTCGTTTGCGGAGATTCAAGCACCGATTTTGAATTGTACGTTGAGAAATTTTCTGGAAAAGACAAACTGGTCAGTATCATATGAATTTGTAAAGATGGCTTTTTTCGAAGATTATAATTTTGTGGATCTCGAGCAGATTTACCAATCGGCACTGAAAAACGTATTGGAATTTTTAAACACGTTGGATTCGGAGTATTCTCAAAACTCTTGTGACATTCGACGAAACCCTGGAATCGCCAAGCATCACTCTGTAAGGCTAAGGCTGTTGAATCAAGTGAAATACAGGTTAATCAGCTAACAGTAATTACTATTTACTTATTTGCAGGAATTTTACACCCAAACACATAGTATGATTTTGCCCGTAACAGTCCGTTGTTGCGAAGGGTCTTCAAGAGGGGATGAATATGCAATAAAAGTACTCGAGTTCCTACAAACTTTCTCATCACAGGGTGTTCATGGTAAACGCGAAGTCAATTAATGATTGTTCAAAGGTTCTAAGGAAAGTTTGTATTTTTCAGGTTATATAACTTCAACTGCACACGAGCCTGTTCCCAATGCCAAGATATCGTTTGGAGATCCTGAAACATACACTCTGTCAGACTCTTTAGGCCACTTTGAAAAGCCACTTCCTGCAGGAGAGTATATGGTTAATGTAAGAATCGACTTCAATGTATACTGTCTTGTGTCAAAAGCAGCATACATGTATAAGATGAATCTGATTGAATCAATATAGGTATCGTCGTTGGGATATTTTTCTGCACAAAGAAAAGTCAAAGTCATTGGAACCGATTATACTAACGTGCTCTTACTGTTACAAAAAGATGACACTGTTTGGGGATTACCAAGAGTTGCATTCGTCACTCTTTTAGGTGGGTTTCAGACTTTTCTAGCTCGAACTTAATCGCGCACAATTGCAAAATATAATAGTGCACGATTTGAATTTTTAATATATATTAATATGGTTGCGTATTATATTTTCAGCGAGTTTCCTAATCGGTCTCATAATTCTCTCATCCATGTGTTTTATTGCTTGTCGACGAAGAAGAACTAGAATTAACAGTTATGGATTTTTTCCTGGAAACTCTAAGATGATATTTGAGGACGAAGATGAGCAGTTGTTTGCCATTGACAAGGCACGCATCGTAGGTTAGTAACTTTGTTCTTGCTTTAAATGTTCAATTTAAGTGTGTAGTAGTGAGTAGCTAATTGCTCTAAATGGAAACTATGATGTTGCTGATTTTTTCAGAGAAGAAATTCAGAATAGATTCTGACGATTCAGACTCTGAAAACGAAGAACTAAACTTAAACGACGATGGAAATCTACTAAACGTGGGTATGCGGCAATGGACAAGAACTTGACAAAAACAAATCTATTTTACTTCAAGTCCTTATCTCATTCCAGTAAACCAAAAGACTTATGCATGACTATCGCTTTGATTACGAACCCTACGAAAGCAAAAGATGCTATGTATCATCATCATAATTACCAAATCACTCATCTACAAAAACTACTTTAAGAACTAAACTACTCCTCACTAGAAATCTCCTGTAATATCATAATTACAAAAAGAAGGTGCTCTACAAAAAAAATTCGAGCTTTTTCAAACTTCCAACTCACTAAAAATGATTTAAAGATCGAGAAAAAAAACAAAAAAATAGCATAACCCACGGCGTCTTCAGTACACACACAACGTGTAATAATTTTTGTGCATTAGTTCAACCAACAAATTGTGATCAATAATGTGCATATACGAATAATAAGATGAGCGTAAATTATACTGTAAATAGACATGTACATGTACAAGAGCAATATCTATAATAATAAGTATTTTGTATATTATTCCTACCAAATATTTAACACTAATCTTAGAATATGCATGTACAATATTAACATAGCAATTACTATTAGAGAGTATGCATATAGATCTATGAAATAATCTCACAAATTGTCATTAATTTTTTAAATCCGTGTGTTAAATACTTCAAATGAAAGCTAATAATCATCATCTCGTATGATGTTCGCAATTTTATGAACGACTTAAATGAAGATAATAAATAGACATTAATAAGAGTTGAAATAAAACCTCACCATCGCGAAACTTATTTTTGTGACTATTTGTGAGATAATGAGAGAGAGACGCGAGCATGAGAGAGAGATTCATTGAATGAAATCATTTTGTACTAAGGAATCAGAGTTGTTCTGTCCGGCCGGACTCTCTTCTGACTCTTCGTCTCTTCTGGAGAGAGATTTCTTTTAGGCTGATCTTCTTGAGCATCTCTCCCTCTCCTCCTCCTTCACCACCACCACCACCGTCAACACTTCACTCACACACTTTCTCACATCGTCTCTTCTTCTGCTGGACACTTTAATAATTCTTCTTGTTTACACTCCTCCACGCTTTATTTATGACATTTTACACACACAGACACACGTGAATTCAATTTTTATTATTCATAGACTTCCTCCGCACAACAAGCTTAATAATAATACACGCACACTGCGTAGTTTACTTCTTCCTCATAGGCTCGGAGAGAGAGTATATGTCGTTTAATTACAGAGGAGACTGAATGCAAAGTAGAGATCGACTAGACCTGAATGGGGAGCATTATTAAGGTAAGTTTGAATAGTATAAAAAATTTTATAAAAAAGTAAATGAGTTTGATAGTGGAGGGATGGTTATTAATTTTATTGATTGTGTGGGTGGTAAAATTCAGATGGTGGGGAGTAGGAGGAGTTTCTGGAGGAGGTAGAAGACAAAGAGATATATATTATGGAGTGGGTGGAGTGGTGTGAGGAAACAGCCAAGTCGACGGCAGTGGAGGTGGCGTCAGTTATAAGGTCGACGTATCCTGATGTTGTGTGTCGTGCAGACATCGCAGCTGCGGCGTCAGCGTCGTCGACAACGGCTGTTGTTCCTCCTGATGGTCAGTCACAAGAAGAAGCAAATGATCTCATTCGACGTTTCGTCCAAGTGTTTGCTCTCACTTTGGAGTCTCATATTTTACGAGGGGAAGTTGTTCTGCAAAACGGCCATTCGGAAGTTAATCACAGTCATCAAAGGTCTCTCACAAATAGTGACCAGTCTCAAAGTCGTGAGGGAGATGAAGTCATGTCTGACTTGGAACCTTCCACCCCCTCGGCTTCCCTCAGTCAACCGGTCAAGAAGCCTTTTTACAGGAGGTTGTTCATTGTTCTTTCATTGTTTCGGCTTTATGGTCCTTAAGTGTGGAGTGGATATTTTATAAGAAGTGTTTGTGTTTTTGCTGCACAGGCTCTCTTTCAAGGGGTTCAAGAAAGGAAGGTTTTTTCACAAACAAATGTCAGACGAGACGCAGCTCAATTCGGGGGACAATAAGGGAAAAGGGTCGAAGGCAAAGTTGGCCAAGATTGTAGTGGAGTGCATGAAGGAAGGGACCGTTCATTATTTGAGCGGAGAGAATCTCGATGGAACTCAAAAGTGGGAGAAATGTCGCTTGTGTTTAGTTAAGACTGTCGGAGGCTACATGCTCGAGTTCTACTCCCCACCGAAGGTATTATATAGTTAGATACCAATTAATGGGCAACTTAATGAAATTTAATGATTATAATGAGTTTTATGGTGAATGGTTGGGCTTAACTTTATGCATCTTCTTTGTGTAGTCGGTGAAGCCAAAGTCGGGAGTTTTTTGTTTTCTAATATCGGAAGCAAGGGAGACGACTGCTCTAGAGATGCCAGATAGGGAGAACACGTTTGTTCTGAAAGCTGAGAATAACATGGAGTACGTGATTGAAGCTCATGATTCAGACGAAATGAAGTCGTGGCTCTCAACTATCAAGTTTTCAATGAGAGCTCACCTCCTAAGTGACTCAGTTGGAAGTCAAATTCTCAATACATCGGGGTCTCTAGCGGGAGACAATGGGGAAGATGCTTTGCTTACGAGTCCTTCTACTGGAAATGTTCCGTCAAATGCACCCTCTTTACCTCCGAGACTTATGCAGCAATCTCGCGATAATCCTTTAAGATCAAACAGCAGCAATAGTATGATTACATAATAAGAAAGTTAGCTGGAAATATGAAGCATATTCAAATGAGGATTGTTTCTTAAGGTTTGAATGGCGGAGCAATTGGAGGAGCTCCAGGAGACCTCAGAGGTAGTACTGCCAGTAATGCAAGTGGACAAGGAGCTGCTTCTGCTGAGAATGGAAGCGGAGGAGTTCCAGCAGCACGAGATGTTTATTCTACTCTGCAAGAGTACCCTTGGTTTCACGGAACTTTGTCCAGGTCAGAAGCAGCCAGACTTGTTCTTCAAGATGAATCTGATGGCCATGGAACATTTTTAGTCAGACAGAGTGAAACAAGACTCGGAGAATTTGTTCTTACGTTTAATTTTCAAGGCAAAGCTAAGGTAGCTGAACTGTTATAAAGAATGTAATCTTTTTGTCAAAGAAGACAGTTTGATTGGTTGACTGGTTTGATTTACAGCATTTGCGAATGACATTAAGTCCAGAAGGCCAGTGTAGAGTACAACACTTGTGGTTCCAAACTGTGTTTGATATGTTGGAACATTTTCGAATCAATCCGATTCCATTAGAATCCGGTGGAACTTCAGATGTAACACTTACGGAATTTGTAGTAGCTTTGCCGTCACTTCGAGGACTCACTCAGTTGCATCATCAATCTACTGCAGACCGGTCGCGTCCTCCGCTTCTCCCTGATATGCACATGGTAGTACGAACTTACTTATTACAACATTTTTTAAAGCAGCTAAAAGTTCATTCTCGATTGGTCTCCTTCCAGCAAGTAACAACGCACAATGGGTCAGTACGGACGAGAACAGAGTCGATGGAGAGAATACAACGAGAGCAGTCGTCTGGAGGAACAAATAGAGCCGTAGAAAACACATACAGCTTTGTGTAAAATTCCTTCCGTGAACACGAATAGTTACTTCTCAGACTTTACTCAGATTGCAGTCTAAACCTACATTTACAAACAAGCTACCTGTTTCGAAATTATATTCCTCGTTCACTTTGTTTCAATCAATAATACAAAGTTTTATGACAGATTTTTAAGTATGGAAGAGTTATCAGTATCAATAAATACATTGCGAAAGATGGAACAAAATTGGTGGATCCGGATAAGGAGTTCGTAATTGTAGGTCATAGGGGACTGTAAATGGGATTAAAAATACGCCAGCTTCTGGAACTTCAATATGACCTTTTTCTGGAAAACTTCACATTTTATGAAAATTGATTTAAAGTTCCGAAAGCTGAAGTATTTATAATCCCATTTAGAATCCCCTATGACCACCACTTATTAGCTCCTGATCATGACCCATTCTCATGGTGATTATTTTTTGTTAGGAATTCTAACTGGTGAGCCTTTATTAATTTCATAGATTCGGAATGAAACGATTAGAGTTAAATAATAAGAATAATAAAACATACCCATCATGTCAATAATTTATTTGAAGTATGAAGGCACTTTTACCATCCCGTACACAGCAGGCATTTCCACGATGAGCAAGTTTTTCTCCCGAACTGTCTTCACGAGATGCATTTCCTCCCCATCGACTTTCTTTCGATGACATAGGAGTCCGTTAGGTTTGTGTTGGGAAACCTTCTCTAAAGTGAGAGCGTAAGCTTTCTTCGCGTCACTAAGTGGACTGCTGCTGCTGCTACTGCTGGTATACTGTTTGCAACTACTTTCGTGGTCCCAACTCAATCCTGAAGAATTTAACACTGAATCTGGACTCAAATAGTTAGATCTCTTACATTTAGCAGTCACTGAGTTAGGAGAAATTCTGTTTCTTTTGAGTAGCTGCAACCCAAGATTTTAATTTGGCTGTTAGTACTTTATTTGTTCAGCTAAAATTAGTGAGTAAACTTATAAATACAAACATACCACCGGTTTCTGCCTTTTTGAAAGCGGTTCAGATCCAGTTCCTTTGTTGCTGGTTTTGCGCTTAACGCCAAAAGCCGTGACGTGATCAGGGCAAAACCAATCACCCTCGGGCTCTCTTGACACATTAGCGCAAGTTTTGTGGTACACTTTACAGCAACCTTCATAGCTGCAGCAAAGAACGTACCCTCCAAAAGTACACTTGCTGCATTGTTTGTCGTGAGTGTCATCTTCCGGGTTAAATACTTCGGGAACATAATCATCTGGTGCTGTTTTACCAATAAAGCCACGACAGTTCTCTGCTCCACAGTGACAACGAAATGGAGCGGCACTTTCAGTTCCATAAGCGTAGTCAAAGGTAAGTTCTTCACCTGCCTGTATAGAAGCTTGGGCAAACACGCCAACTACCGGCCTACCATCGGCTGCTGTGTACTTTTCTGTGCGACAATTAGGCTCACATGAGTGATTGATTAAACGTGAGACATTTCCACAATATTCAGCATCAATGAATGTGTGTTTGTCAATTTCCAAAAGGTACAGAGGATCTTCTTCCGACTTTTTGTTTGCTCGGTACTGCATTTCAGCACTATTGATAATTTCTCCGCAATACTCGGTGATGAAATCGCCATCTTCAAAGTTTTTAGCTGCTCTAACTGCCCAGCCTTTGTTACGACAAAGAAACTGTTCCGTATTTTCTGATTCTTTTCCTTTCTGAGTAAACATTCTATTATGACACTTCTCTCCAGATACACAGTTAGAGTCGTTACATTCCACAGCAGTATCTCTGTAAAAAAGATACCTATAAAATTACACGTTCATGATATATTTTGTAATTTAACTTACCTATTGTGACATCCAGAAATCGGTGTGCAGGCTTTTTCATCTTCACGCAGGTGACATAAACAGGGACCGGTATTTTCAGACTTCTTTTTGGTGGGGGCACTGTAGTTCCGATATATATTTCTCTCTATTCGTTTGTAAAATGGTGTGGGCTGCACAAATTCATCAGAATTAAACACGATACCTAATTGCATTCTAATGACTAATGAAAATAATTACCACGGGTAAGTACTCGTCGCGGAACTGCTCTACTAACTGATGAAAAAACTCAGCTTCATCGTAGGAAGACTTGATTTTTTCATTTTCGTGATATATTCCCATTAACTATAAACAGGAACACTTCAGGTAAACCGTAATTGGATTAATGCAGTAGGAACTTACCGTAAATAATTTAACTGTTGTAAGATGAATTGGAAATGTTCTGCTAGCTTTATCATAAAATGAAGGAACTGATCCAAAGTATTTTATAGAGTACTCTCCAGGAACCTTTTCCTTTTTACTATATTCCGAACGTCCAGAACTTTCTCTGGGAAACAGAGTTCTGGCAGGCCAATAACTAGCATTCAAATTACGTTGATGGTTAATCGACAACCACGTAAGGGAGATCAGAGATATGCGAGATAAAATTGCACTTACGAATGAGGCTTTTGTTGAAACCACACGACTTGACCATAAATTGGAAACAAACCCATTAAGCATGACCGGCATTTGTAGTCACGACCGAAGGTTTCAACACTTAGTCCATCCACCTTGTGCTTTTCGGAATATCCAACACAGGATGCATGGAAGTTTTGAAGACAGAGTGTGCATTCAATAATCTCCACGTCTTTACGCTTAAGAACTAAAACAGAGAAGCCAAAGATAAAATGTTAAACTAGTATAAATACAACTACTACAAACAAATAACTATGCTTTATTTACCTATCCCACAACCAAGGCATCCGAATCTATTCTGTTTGTTTGGTAACTTAGGAAGAGTGTGTCGCGGACAGACGATAAAATTATTCCCACTAATGTTCTCTCCACATCCGGCAGGAACACAGTAAGCTATAAGGTGAAATATGAATTATTCACAAAATGGAAGTAACTTGTGTAAATTATTTGATGTTTACTCACGCTTATGATAGGTAGACAAGCACAAAAGACATCTGAACTTATTTCCACTGAAAACTTTAAAGTTTCTTTGCTTGTTGTAAACTCGCTGCTCGCCAAAACAAGTATGACAAAAATGTGCTGGACATGTTATTGGGCCATTTGATCCCTGTATAACAGCTTGCGGCCAAGCCTCCAGACAAGACCGATGAAATTTCAAGTCACATTTGCAACATTTCACTGGAACTTCATCTTTACAATCCTTCTGTTTGCAAAGAAAACAAAGCCCTTCAAGGCAGCATTGGCATTTGTAGAAAACCGCAACAGTCCCATCTAGAAACAAAAATTAAGCTTTGAATATTTTTTGCTGAAAACTGTTCCCTGCCAGTAGTTTCTGTGATCAAATCAAACTGTGCTACAAGTCTTCCTGCTACTTGCTGTTACCTTTTCCAACCGATTTTGACATTTTCAGGCAGCTTCGATGATGAGGTAGTTCATGACATACGTACATTTGTCCTGATTCAATATTCTCCATACATTTAGCACACTTATGAACATCGTTTTTTTCAAATCGGTATGCCTTATCAATGCACATAAATCGATCTTCTGCGTAAGCCTTAAGCTCTTGACCTCCCACTTTCGGCCGTTTTCTGTGTTTTCTGCTCAAATCTGACAGAGTTTCTATTTCTCCCGATTTTGAACTATGTCCCTCAGATGTGGGAGAATTACTTCGAGGCGTAGAAAGAGCAACAACCGACGCAGACGGTGTGCTCGCAGGACTCAACTCTCTAGATGGAATTTGACGAAATGTATACCTATCACTATCTCTCCGTTTTGGCATTGAGACCTAAACACAAAAAATAAACACCAACCAATTTAGACAACCACACTAATTTCAACACACAAAAGCATTTCTTCACATCACTTCTTAACTTACAGTAGAGTTAGAAACTGAATGGGTAATTGTGATAACTTCATCCTCCTCCGGCTCTGGTTCAGTCACTGGCTTAAGAGATGTTCTTTTAGGCTTCGATTCCTTCTTTTTCAAGCAAAGGTTAAATGCATGATTTTGTCTTGCGGAAACTGGAAGTTTAGTAAACTCCAAAAGAAGCTCAACAGCTTCTTTAAAAGGCTTCTCTTCTCTCCAGGACTTCTTAATAATAAATCTATTATACTTCACCACCAAGTCCCTCTGTAACTCTACATTATCTTCATCCACGAGAATTAAGTCTTTCCACCCAAGAAGTGAAAATCGGAAAGCTGATTCAAGGAACATAACACTTCTGTAGACCTCAGGCGCGACCACCGGTTCATCTTCACTAGGCTCTTCAGTCTTTACCTCTGTGTAAATAAACAAACGTTAATCAAAACACAACCAATACCCCCACCGCCACCTTATCATCATCATCATCCTCATCATCAAGATATCCTCCCTCCGCCTCTCCTCCTCCTCCTTCTCCTCCTCCTCCTCCTCCTCCTCCTCCTTATCTCACCTGGTTTATCTTCAAAAGCCGCTATAAGAGCAGGCCAATAAACAGACCCAGGATTCCTCGCCCAAACCAAATGACCGATTCCACTTTGACTCCCCGTCTCATCAATAAGTTGATTCAGCGAACAACTCTGCAGTAAATAATGTCCTCGGAGCTATCCACAAAGAAGAAAATCTCATTATGTTAAACTTCCCTTCCACTTGTTAGAATCAATTAAAACTCGTCTCATCCAGTTCTTTCCTCACCAATTCGATAAACTCTGTTTGATTCTTCGCCTGGATCCCGTCCACCGATAAGTTAACTTTATTTTTCTTCCCCATGGTCGTCGGTATTTTAAAGAGGGTCTTCACCTCAAAGTGTACTGAGGGAGAGCAGTGATGAAGAGAAGCCAACTGTTGTTGAGCGGGTGGCTAGTGCCAGTATTAAGTAAGGGAACACACACAACAAACAACGGACTCTCCTTTCCCGCCACTCTCACCCGAACGAAACCATCCAGGGCCTCCGCGCCGCCTAAGTGCATGCTCAATCAAGTCCACCACCACCACCAC
>Ga0194135_10000711_pt1 | contig 19575 bp, 16 predicted proteins | sample LitLau_LLRF_2013_FD_134024 | JGI IMG/M metagenome (GOLD analysis project Ga0194135, IMG submission 134024) | Freshwater sediment microbial communities in response to fracking from North America - Little Laurel Run_MetaG_LLRF_2013 (version 2) | ecosystem: Environmental > Aquatic > Freshwater >...
ATTTCTTGAAGTGTCCAAGTGTCTGTCCATGTGAATTATTAGAGGAGCATCTTTTATGCGTGATGAGATGATGTTTAATTTCATATGCTACACTTCGAGATTTTATGATAGCAGTGTTTGCATATAGAGGCCTACTTATTAGTCAGTAGTCGTCTCAGGATAAAGTCTACTCTACTCATGTATTGAAATGCTAAAGCTATACAGAAAGATTGAGCAATCTTTATTGTCACAAGGTTTATGCTCCGAATTTACTTTGAAGGATTAAATGGGAAAATCAAGATAATAATACAAAATGAAAACTGTATACATACATGGTATAATATTTAGTTTAATCTTCATTTTACAAACATGTAGTTCATTTGAATAATTAACATTAAGCATGCAGATATTCGCGATTTCGTTTCATTCATACAACGCTGCTAGATAGAAATTATTCAGACATTTCCTGGATGGTCAAAGTTCACAATCAAGTGTCAGCGTGTCTGCGTCAACCTCCATAATATTATTGACGTGAATCTGTTTTGTCTGGGATGTGAGTGAGACTTAACATCTTTACACTACAAACAAATATAGTAATCCGATTTATTATCTTTAAGGCAGTACTTCCTACAATTTATTGCTTTTTAATTAAAATTAAAACTAATTCCAATCCTGCGACAGCTATTCTGTGACACGACCAAAGTATTCAAATGGGGAACACTTCTTCCAATTCATATACGAGCATGAGGCTTTTCAGTATGAAACTTTGACTGTAACTGTAAGGAATATGGGCAATAATTGATTGATTTTTTTGCATGAGATAAGAAACTTCCTCAGTTCCTCGGGTTTACTTTCATTTGACACAAACAAGTTTCTGTTTATTATTAAATTCATCCTCTGAATTGTGAGACTCTGAACATGTATGTAGCTCTCCATAAGTGATCAGAATTATGAATTAAATCATGATCGTAACATGTATTTAATTCGTGATTTGAAAGGTTATCCGCGACATTTTATTAATATTATACTTTTCAACTTCCATAATGAAGACAGTTACAAGCAGCTTTGTAATTTTTCATTATTCTTAACCAAGAAGAGAGAAATATAACTTTCTTACAATAATAGTTATGTAGCAAGTAATGTTTTACAATTTGTTTCAAAGGTAATTAATTTAGTAAAGAAATACTTATAACGCAACTCATATCTCTGATTGATTTTTTCTAATAATCAATTAGTTCAATGTTGGAATGATTTATTTAAGGCAATTAGAAGATGGGCCTGAAGGCGAACCTTTTGTGGTCCTTGTGCCGTTTTACTTTCAAGAGCTACAATTGTATTTACATAATCATATTCAATTGTCAGTCCTAGTACAGGAGGATCGTCACTCGAAGATTCTGACGTCTCAAATCGAACAACATCCAAACAAACTGCGGCTTTGTTTGCTTTCCTCCAAGGCACAAGAGTAGGATCATCGTCAAAGTCGGGCGTATCAGAAAATTCATCAAAGTCAGAGGTCTCATCTCTAGGTGGCAAAACAACTTCAGCTTCAGGAGCTAAAACTAATCTACAATTCTGAATGAACTTCTCATTTCTGATGGGTAAAACATGAACTTCTTTCGACAGATAAGAAGCAGCTGTATCTCCGCCTGCTGGGATAGCTCCAGCTGGTAGAATTGTTAATGATGTTGATGGGGTAGTGAGATTTGACGGTAACGAGACGTCAGTGGATGATTCTCGAGCTGGATCCGTAGTTTTTGTCCAGTTCTGCAGATCTGAAGGAATATCCGTTGCATCGTCAGATTTTTTCAATGGTGTGAATGAAAAGGGCAGAAACTTGATGGACGTCGGAAATTGCGTGGGATTTGAAAGTCTAAGAACGATCCGTATGCTTTGTCCAGGTAGTAAAGGATTAGGCAAAGGATTCATCAAACGAACTTGTGGGACATGGTAGTACGCATTCAGTTGAATTTTGAATTTGATAGAAACAGGAGAATATTCTGGTTTGCTTATGTTTCTTTCGCATACACGGCATCTCAAGCTAAAATACAAAGATATTGTTATACATATTACTACATAATCCTTGTACATTGTATTACTGTTTCTTAAAAAACCAAGAACGTACGATCTTTTCACGAGGAGAGGTTTGTGCATAGGCAACAAAGAACTCGTATCCGGTGACTGAATTTCCAACTGATGCAGTCTTTGCTGGAGATTTGTGACTATTCAACCAAAAAAGAAACGCCTTCATTATCTTTAAACTCTTAGAATTAACATTACAACGATTAAAAACACTTCACCTTTCGCGACCACAAATTCTTGATCATAAAATTCATCTGTGAATTCCTGTAGATCATCTTCTCCTTCGGTTGGAGCTACGTAAGTTGGAGGAGGAACGACTTTAGACATTTCATCGGCAGTCGCTATTGGGAAACGCTTTGGTAAAAGGTGAGCCAGTCCATGTCGACCCTTTGGTAGTCAATAAACCATAAAAAACTATTTCTAGACTCCCTGGTAAAACATTACTATTGAAAGTGACTGTACATGGACTTACCACAGCTAAATATTTACTCTTATGAACAAACTTTTTTTCTTTCGAATTTTTCTCCCGTTCTGCTAAATCTGCAAAGTATTTTCCTGTATCAAAAAGCTGTTGTTTAGCTTCAGCCGAATTTTCGGGTTCCTGCCACGGTCCAGTCGTGCTTTGTGAATCAGGCAGTTGAGCATCACGCGATGTCCAACGGCAGAATCCACACGCCAAGTAGTACAACTTCTTCCCAACCATCTTCTCCGGTTCTTCCTCCGACGGAACATGAATTGTCGTCGCACGAGTAGACAACGTCATCTTACAGCTGGGACAATCGTAGCAGGTTCCGCACCTGCAATTTTGCATATAAATAATTTCAATAAAAATAAAAATTCAAAAACGGTAGCCTCTTATTGAGTTTTACTTGCCTGTTTTTCTTAGCCTTTGCTTCAGCAGACGGCATGTTCTCGGAGCAATTTCCACAATACAAGGAATCCACTTCGTGTGACACACAGTAAGGACATCGAAGTCGAAGGCAGTGTCGGCAAAAGTAGACATTGCAAATGGGTTTCAGACTTCCACAGCAGCAGATGTATTTCACGGTGTCCAATTGGAAAAGATTCGCCATAGCGGACGATAACTTCTATCAGCCTAATAAACTATGATAACGATTTTACAATAGACAATGAAATATCAATCGATGACTTTAGAAATATTATTGCAGGCTTGTCGTATAATACACACAATTGTTCACTCCTCCCTCTCTCTCGCAACAATTAATTCAAAATCTGGGAAGGCAGCAATCTCGTGTGTACTGCATCCGTGCAAAAATTGACACAAAAATACTTGCCTGACTCATTTCGGCATTTGTAACATTCTGCAGACGACCATCGGTGGTGGATTCCACGGGGCAATGCGAAACAAAGACTTCTGACAAATGTTCGTCATCGAAAGTGATTATCATAATTCCATCACAGAACAAAACAAATATCGATGTTCATGAGTTCTAATTATGAGGATAATGTCGAGCAGACGAGCACTCACAAAATGAAACGTAAGAATTGAGATTTATAATTCTCAGCAAGTCACAAATTCCGTTTATTTCAAAACAAGTCAACCCAATGAATGACAAATAGCAGGAAAAGTAGAAAACATTTGGATCTGCATTTGAAACACAAAGAGCTTTTTGATGGTCATTGTTGTTGTAGGACGAAGACTGCTGAGGGTGGAACGAGTTCTGGAGGTTTCGGTGACTTTACAATCTCCTTCCTCTACGACCTCCCTTCCTCCTTGTACAATCAGTTGGAATAGGCGTCACATCTTCAATACGGCCGATCTGCATTCCTGAACGAGCCAAAGCCCTGAGTGCAGATTGAGCTCCAGGTCCTGGAGTCTTCGTTCTGTTTCCACCAGTAGCCCTCAATTTGATGTGTAGAGCCATAATTCCAAGAGTTTTGCATTTCTCAGCAACATCTTGGGCAGCCAACATAGCAGCGTATGGAGAAGCTTCGTCACGATCGGCCTTTACTTTCATTCCACCGGTGATTCTGGCAATTGTTTCCCTGTTTTCAAATAGATTAAAATTACAAATGATTAATATCTTGAATGGCATATATGCAGCATTAATACATCCCCAACTTATCCAATACTAATAGACTTTTGTAAAACAAACAAATCCAAAACCAAGCTAATCCATTTCAATTTGACAAGAACCAGCACAAATTCATACGGGCTCGATATCTTCAATATCATAAAATCTTTAAAATCAAAACACAATACTGTGATTCTTGAAATCGAATTTAAAACATAAGGTTCCTCCTTCCTCCTGTAGTTAATATTAAGTTGATCTCAACGCATTGTAAATTGTAAATGCTGTCGCTTATCCAATTTGTAGTATAGCTACTACAACCCACCACATCTACGTATATCACTTCCTCCCATCATAATAATACAACTGGAATCACCCCAACTAACCTTCCAGACAAATCGGTGACATGGACGAAGGTGTCATTGAAGGAGGCATAAATGTGAGCGACTCCGAAGACCTTCTCTCCATCCCTGACCTGAGGTCCGAGGCTCACCTGCGCCTCCTCTTTAGGTGCTCTCGTCTTACGCGGACCCATTCTCTCTCTTATCTGCAAACACAACACACGATTATTAATAACCCCCACTACCACTACTACTTCACGTATCACACTTTCCCCTTATCATCACTTACCAAATAGAATTCGAAATCAGGAAATGTTTTCGGAAATCTCCCTTCTGTTCTTCTACGAGTGTAGCTTAAACACCACGAGGCACAGAAACCGACACAACCCTCGGAAAAGAACTTGTGAATTGGCGAAGTAGAGTGAGCTCAAGGCACTCGGCCAGCGCCACACAACGCCTCTCCAGCCAACCACACAGCCGCTCTCAACACCTGCGGCCACACACACACACACACACTTTGTCTCCACACAGACGCCACGTACAAATGCAGATTCAAACTTTCCCGGTCCTCCTTCTTTGTTATTGTTTACATTTCCTGTTTGGCTCCAATTCATTTGTATTAAGTAGGGGAGCGATGATAAGGTAAACAATTTACGTATTTTAAGTATTTTAATTTTTGTTTTTTGTAAAACGGATTTTTTATTTGCAGGAAGGTTTTCATAGTGTGGATCTGTGCTAGAGAAGGGAGTACAAAGTGTAAGCGAAGCAGTAAAGCGTAAGTGCCACGTTTATTGGTATCTTGTGTGCCAGAAAAGTAGGAGGGTGAGATATTACGTATCTAATGTATTCTTTGTGTTGTAGATTAATTCAACCCTTTTGGTACGGGGATAGGAAGTATACATTCGCTCATATGTTTTGATGTGGGATGGTGTGAGACGTGGATTGTAGTACGGCGGTCTGGCTTGCTAACTCTTCGAAGTAGAGAAGAAGTGGTGAGTCTCAGCAGGTTAAAAATGGAAATTGACAAGAGGGAGAGTGGCTGTCTGTGTTATTGTTCGACAATTCGGCTCGGTCGGACGACGGATGGGAATTGCAGTGTAACGTGAATGAGGAGACCAAAGAAGTAAGTAAGAAGAAGTCTTGGTCGTGTCTAGACCTCTCTCTGAGGTTTTATATACACACGAAGTAGTGATACTACTCTCTCTCGACATATAATACATTGCTGGAGAGGTGCTGGTGGTGGTGGATACTAAAAGGAGAAAGAAGAAAATAAAGTTCGATGGAGCTGTTTGTTGTTCGGGAAAACTCATCGTCGTTCAGTTGAGTTGAGAGCAGCAGCAGAGATTGGACTGCACACACACACTTACAAAGACTACTTTTACTACAGACTTGTAAAAGAAGAAATGGAAAGTTAAAATCACCCACAGCAATATTCTTGAGATTTTTGTGACAAAGTTTCGTCCAAAGTGTTATAATTGTCAGTAACGTGTGTTGTGTGCTTGTCGAAAAACTATCGACAGGGTCTGGGTCGTGACACGATACAGTAATCCTTTGTGTCGATATCGACGTACACAAAGGACAGCTGTACAAGAGGACTTGTTACTGTGTGGATCTGCTGCTCACATTGAAACTCCCATTGTGTAACTTTTAAATAATAGTATTGATTTTCGCATCATCATCAGGAACATTTATATTCCCCCTTTTACTAATTCACTGTAAAATTCATCTAAATTTTAGTACTAGTTAGTTCGTGCGCTTTAAATGCAAGTTGAATTGGGTTTTGTGTGAAGTTTTGGAACTAGGACAGAAGCACAGAAGAAGAGCTGGTAAAGGAATTTAAAAAAGCCAGAAAAGACTCGAAATATTAGAAATATTATTTTATAACCCATCCACCAATTACAATTATTAAAAAGGAGCTCAAGTATAAAAGAACTATGCGAAGTTTGGCAAGTTAATTTCAAATTTTTGAATATGATTTTACTCAACAAATACATTCCCTTGTGAACTGGGTGGGGAACGTGTGGAGGCCTAGAGCAGTTGACAACAGAACACATTGATGTGTTCCTGCAAATTTCTTGGACTAAACCAATTTCGGTAGCAATTTTTACTACTTTCACGGTAAGTTTGATCTTATTTAATGCATAAAATTGTATAAAATTATTGTAATATGAACTGGGGCTTTATGAGCTGCCGATTTCATACTTTCGACGGTTAGTTTTCAGCAAAGGTATTTAATTCGTGACTGTTGAAAGCATTTATTGATGGTTACAAAAGTACCATATATGTTACCACACGTGTTGAGTTAATGAGCGACAAGAATATAGAATATGATCTTATACAAGAAATTCGATCAGTCAGATTCCATTCATTCCATGTCCCCTGCGTAGAAAATGCCTTCTCGTGGCTCATGCAAGAGGGGAATCATTTGATTGCACTTAAAATTAAGTGGTTCGGTTATTGTGCATGTATAAAATCTCTCCTAAGAATATTTAATGTGAGTTTTTAATTCGTTTAAGAAGTATATTTTTATAAATGTTTTTCAGTATTTCCTTCGTTTGAGGTTGGACATCGTCTAGGATTTATATAATTGCTCACATGTCTTACAGAAAGTTTTCAAATAACTTTGACCTGAAGTCCTGAATTCATCTTGGATTTGCATACATAATGATTTATAAATTTGAGTTTAATTGTACCTTGTTTCCGGTCCTACTACACCCTCGTGGGAAATCTAACCAGGGTGAAGGTGAGAAGGATGTAGTCTAGAGTTAGGCTGTGTCTGAGCCAGGTTAATATTCTTCTTCATCAAAGCTCCTATTGAACATTGTATTATGCATTTATAATTTTTTACGTTTCGAAATTCCACTACCAATCCTTAGGAGAATCAATTAGGGGTGCTACTACAAAAAAACTTTCAATCGTTTCCTGTACAGCATTAAACGCTCAATGTATTATACAATATGAGATAAAAATGATAAATTGTTACATATAACCCTTCTTAGCTATCCAGTCCATTTCAATTGAAACTAAAATTAGTAACAGTCCGTTTCAATGTTGTGAAGAAGGGTTATAATAGATAATATGTTTTGCAGGGCCATCCGAAAGTGAAAGGAAATCCATTAGACTTTTACACTACTTCTTGTAGTTGGTGCTTTATTTTGGTTAGCTACACTACATTACATACACTACAATTTTTGTGGGGTTGTTTTTTGCTTGCTCATCTAGTGTTACAAAGGTAGGTTTACCGGATGTGGCGAAAAAAGCCTTATTTTCAAGGGAGGCTATTAGAACTGCATATTACCAACAACTTAATAACAGAATGAAATGGAAATAAATGTCGGTTGTGTTGTGGTGATTATGTGAGAAGCATGCTTTCATTGTTTTCGATGGTTGAGGGCATAGACTTTTATAGCTTGCGAGGTCGTTTATCATAAGATCCACAAGCAACAGGGATTGTACTAAAAGACACCTAAAACACTTTAAATTAAAGTTGGAAAGAATGCGTATCCTGTTTCATGATGTTAGAATCGAATCACGTATGAATAATTTGTGTGATTCCATAACGGGAGTTTGGTGGGTGTTTGATAATAACTTCATAGTTTTCATTTTTGCCAGTTCATGTCTTCACGAGTATTAAGTAAGTTGAACTGAGTGAGTTTTGAGGTTAACTTGAAGGACATGAAAATAACCAGAATTTGATTATGATTACCAGCAGTGGTTTAATGTTTAGGATTTATCAAAGATAGATTCTTTTCACTTGGTGGAGTTACTTGAATTGAATACTTTGATATATACTTCAGAAAAAGTTAGAAATTCCACGTAATAGTTTTAAAATCTGTAGATCAGTACACACTGGATAGATTCAGATTCTGAATGGTGATATGTACAACAGTCTATCGTGTGCTCTAGCAGTAAGACTTGTGTTATGCATGCATACTTCGGTTTTAACAATATGAAAGTATAATCACAGTTTTCACGAGCTCAACAGTATTTGTTACAATAAATGAATCTGAAAAAAACCCCAAGAAAACTTCGGAAGCCAAACTATCACTATCCGGAAACTTTGTATTAGTATTGTATTAGGAGGATGTAGAATATATAGATATTTACGATTTTAGCCTAGAAAGTGTATTGAAGTTCATGATTTTGTGATTCTTGGTCCCTCCCTAATTCTTTACAATTACCAATTTTAATATGTTCATTAGAATTAGAAGACATGTGTTCTCACTGGCTAGTCCAAATCCTAAATCTATCATTTCCCGTGTACATTTTAGTCTCACTTCTATACAGCGGAGCATGTGTGATAAACCTGCTTGACTACCCATTTTGAAGATTTAAATGCACACCATCATTTGTTGTATCTTTGCTTTCTGGCCATATACCCATAGTTGATGAAATGATGAGTAAGAAAGAGTAAAATATATAGGGTACTATGCAGAAAGATGTGGTGGATGAGCTTTAGGTTGAGAGAGGTACCACACACCAATGTGTACGTAGTACGTACCTCATAACTTCATTGCATATAATAGTGTTGTGAAATTTCGATGGGCATGGGTTAGCCCTTCATGCAATCGGTCGTAAGAGTCAGCAACAGATAACTATACATGTTTTTTGTTTGGTTTATTTATCGCAGAGTGACGGCCAGGCCATTGTTCTCTCTCTTCATCTGTGTCCAAAAAGCAAGGGTTTATGCGTGGAGACCAGAAGCCTAGAATATTGAAGTAATTCGCCCATTCTGTCAATTTTGTCATCTGTGTCTTGAAAGCCATTCTTTCAGAACGCGAAATCTGTTGACGATGTCTTGTATACATTTAGCAAGTAGTAACGTGTACTATGTTTTGATTTAAGGAAGGTGTGTGCTTCTGTCACGCTGCTGGAGGAACAAGTGTAGGCACTGTTGCTGTAGACGAGGCAAGGTAACATTTAATTAAAACCATACACTTTCATTCTATAACCATCTGGCTGGCTTTGATTACTTACAAATGAGTAACTTAAATTTTAGACCGGACAACAAAATCATTATCAGGGCCATTCTAGCAAGTCTAGCCTGTGTCGGAAACAGATTTGACAAGAAGTGAAGTGATGATCATCTAAAGGTTTGCAAAATTTAATATATGATTTAACTATAACTGTGGGTTAACAGTCTAATATTGTTTATTGTAGCTTCAAGACTGAGTCCAAGAAAATAATTGTACTGCTCTGCGATTCCTCTTACACTCATCCTAAACACAGTACTTCTAAGCTTCCAACAAGTAAAATTCGCAAGCTATCATCCTCATCAGTCTAAAGAAGAGGCTGATTGCATTGGATACCGTTGTCTCCTAAGTTCATTCTTGAATATGGATTCAGCAATTTTTCTGCAGATAAAGATGGTGTTTTGACCATCGTAGAATTTTAGTTAACACGGGCAATGATTTAGATATCGGTTGTAAATATTGTGTGTTAGATATTCGGATTAGGTGACCAGTGTGTGTTGTCTTAAGATTGGTATAAGTCAATGACTGTTTGATAACCCTGAAAATGTTATCTGCTGTGAAGTTAAATTAATCAGTGTGGTTACCAGATTGCAAGGACTTAAATTAGTTTATAAATCGCTCGTGAATCAAAATCAGCTACAATCTGGAGTATTTTCTGCTGCTGGAATAGTTCTCAATACAATATTTCGGCTGGCCAATGCAAATTTTATTCTGAATCAATTCATGATGTTGATGGATGCATGAAATATTAAAGCTTAAAATGAAAGTCTTGGTGTGGGTGTCATCTAAGTAAGGTAAGCAATTGGTAGACTTTTAACAATAAGATAATCTTTGTACATTAAGTAAAAGTGTCATTTTAAATTACAAAAATAACGAGTAACTGTGCGTGATTAGGTGAAGTTCTTATTCCTCGAAGAACAACAGTGCTCTATTTAAGGGCACAACCCGACTTCAACCTGGCAGGACAAGTCCGACTTCGTGACCAATTTGCTGCTCTGGAGAGGGCAATGCGGGATTGGGAGTTGGTCGACAGCGACAGATTTTCATTTGATGATTCAGATCGCTTCGAAGAAGATTCACTATGCTCATGGATATCGGAGCCTGAAAGCCTGTGTAACAATTGGAGGGGGTGGAAGAGATCGAACTTTACCAGTAATCCAAATCCAGTGCTTAACAATACAGGGCTAAGTTCAACTTATACCAACGGCTGCGATGTTCCTGGAACTGGTCCCAGTACCAGTGCTAGTAAAAGGCCTCTGGAAGCTGGAAAAATTAAAGCGCAACTTAACTTGGTGGAGTTGGCTGCAAAATGTGTTGCATCACATATTCCGTTCGAAATGGTGGAACGATTTTACCCTCCTGTTCCAGAGCAACTCCAACTCAGAATCGCGTTCTGGAGTTTTCCTGAAAATGAGGAAGACATTAGATTGTATTCCTGCTTGGCCAACGGATCAGCTGAGGAATTTATGAAAGGAGAACGATTGTGCAAGAATGATTGTGTGAGCGAAACACTTCAAATAGGTAGGTTCAGACTGCAAAGCCCATTTCGCCTCTTGGATATTTAGCTGTATGAAATAATTATATTATGGACCTGATTGTACCTCATGCATTTTAATGTTTTACTCTAGGATTTCATCTAAGTGCAACCGTAAAGCCAAACCTTAGAGAAGCGCACAAAGTTGCTGTTACTTTTGACAGGAGGAGAATAACAACTTGCACGTGCTCTTGTACATCGACAACAAATTGGTGTGGTCATGTAGTTGCAGTTTGCCTTCACAGGATATTTCAGGTAGAGCTATTACCACTTCTAATTGTTTCTAGAAAGTAGTAGTAGAGCCAATAGGTCAAAGCTTTGATAGTTGTGAGATCCGTTGTTTTAATTACCTTTAACTTGTAGACTAAAGATGTCACACTTCGTGCTCCTGTGAGTGAGTCTCTTTCGAGACTCCACCGAGATCAGCTTCAAAAGTTTGCTCAATATCTGATAAGCGAATTGCCTCAACAAATTTTACCAACAGCACAGCGTCTATTGGACGAACTTCTGTCATCTCAACGCTCAGCTATAAATACTGTGAGCTCGAAACCTTCAAATTGTTATAATAACGAGTACTTCTCATATTGAATAATACTGATTCTATAATGAACTATATAGCTGAGAGGGGCTCCTGATCCCACTGCTGGAGCTTCGGCTAATGAACAGACAACATGGTTTCTAGATGAGAAAACTTTACACGGGAATATTCACAAGATTCTCATCAAGTTTTGTGTTCCGGCTCCGATTGTATTTAGCGATGTAAACTACTTAAGCAGTGCTGCACCTCCAGCATCAGCGGAATGGAGTAGTCTTCTTAGACCTCTAAGAGGGCGAGAACCTGAAGGCATGTGGAATTTACTATCTATTGTCAGAGAGATGTTCAGACGAGAGGATCGGAATGCAGTTCCTTTATTAGAAGTTATAACAGAAGAGTGTCTCAATTGTGACCAAGTAATTGAAAAATTCCTTTGTGTGACTATCAGAATCTCGCATTTTAAAGTTGACATTTTACTAAAATGCCTTATAATATAATCTGTAGATTTTGGTTTGGTGGTTCAATACGAAAGCTGCTTTGCACAACGGCAATTCAGGCCATGGTGGAAAACACCACAGTGTCAATTCTAATTCACATGCATGCCAACATGCTGGTTCTAGTATATGCGATGAAATTGTAGTTCTATGGAGGTTAGCAGCATTGAATCCAGGTCTTTCACCAGAGGAAAGAGCAATACTACTAAATCAGTTCAAGGTTTGTTTTCATAATTGAGGTTGTTTTAAAAGTATTTTAATCACTTACAATACAAATATATATTCCCTTCCCACAGGAATGGCACATCAAAATCATAGAGAAGGTTTCTAAATCCCGCAACGCTTCCGTTGGATCCAAGCACGCAAACAGTTTTAAGAATGATGTAGAAGTATTTCCCGGCTTCCGTCCTGCTGTTGAAGCTTGCTATTTAACTTGGGAATCCTATCCCATTCCAGGAATAACATATTCTGAATCCAGCAAAATGTATCACTGTCCGTTCATGTGTTTCCGTCACTCTGATGGACATTCCAGATCTGGAGAAACTGGAATGATCCACTCGTCTCATGCAGTCCTTAACAATCCAGCCGGTGAGCACCATTTATTGCATTCTGCAGCAACAATTTCCAGTGCACCTGGTATATCTTCCAAACGTCCGAGGAGTGTTGATTGTGGAACTGACCGTATTCCTCACCAGCCTGGAGGTAGCGATCTCAATAATTCAGTTGAACCTGCCAAAGCATCTACATCTGCAGTTGCTTCAGAACATCATCCGCGGCTTGTTACACCGTCTAGTTCAGATACAACTGTCCCATTAGGTTCTTTGACAAGCAAAGGTGGAGGACAGTTGAGTAAATCCAAGTCTAGAAAGCCAAGAAGTTCTGCTGCGTTAGCAGTAGATAAACTTCATTTACTTGGTATCAGCGCCTCTGGGTTAAAGATAAAATCAGAACCAGAACCATCAACTTCTTCTTATCGGGGCGAGTTTTCTCTTCAGGAAGAGCTTCCTGGACCCTCTACTTCTTCAGGGAATACTTCGAAGATTGTCAAAGTTCCAGGAATAAATGAAACTCCAGGTCAAAATTTGGATGTGTTTGCACAAGCTAACATGTTGGGTGGAATACCGTTAATGCCAGCGAGAGTCCAAAGAGAACGAGATGCTGAAAATAGAAGTAGCACAAGCTCCCAATCTGAGGGTTTTTGTGAAAATGATCAGGATGTTCTCGATGGTGAAATAGAAGTGGATGGAGATAACGATGAAGGAGTTGAAACAGATCCTCCTAAGCCAGGAGAATCACAATCATTGAATACAACTACAAGCGATGAAATTGAAGGAGATAATGAAGTTGACGGAGACGAAGCTGACTCAGATGAGTCTACGTTTGCACGAGGTGTTCCACTTGGAATAAATGGTGGCGTAGGTGAAATGAAGGCTGGACCATCAGGGGCTGGTAACAGGAAAAGCGATTCTTCAGATTCTCAACAAAGTGGGGACGAGTACCAACTGTATTTTTACGACACAACAAAATCTACCAATGGAGCTGGTAAACTGAAAGGCGACAGCAGTAGCACAGAGGAGAGCACAAGTGGCAGCAACAAAAAAGATTCGTCAATGGGTGTTAATGTGTTTTCAAATCTGAAGCGTATTGAAGACCCTTGGGATGTATTATTCGCAAGAGCAGAAGGTCTTCATGCTCATGGACATTCAAAAGCAGCGTGTAAACTTGGAACTAAACTAGCCACGGACCTACTAGCGAATCCCCCCAAGCTAACTATCGACTTACCTGCAGCTCCTGTAGGAAAAGGGAAAAGGAAGAAAATAAATCCAATCTCTCATCAAATATCATGCCTAGCCTCAGCAACATTGGCTAAATGTGGGTTTTTGTGCACAGTTTTGGCTGAAAACAGTGAGCAATATTGTCTCGCATTTCAAGTTGGGATGTTTGGACTTGAGTTAGCTCGCCCTCCAGCATCCACTAAACCTTTAGAAGTGAAGTTAGCAAATCAAGAAGCTGAACTAGCTCAACTTTTAAAACGAATACCCATAGGTCAGAAAGAACTTGAAATGATGAGAGGCAAAGCAGAAACCTTAAAGGATGGCACGTTTAAATCCCGAGGCGAAGCTCTGTTACCGTTGGTTTTAGCCAACTTTATCTTCGATGTACTGGTAATGCCAACAAACAAGGACGGAAGATGTACTTTACAATCTGGTGTGTACAGAACACCCTCAGATGAGACACTTGGATTTGAAGCAGCGGTTTCAGCTTTAGGTTTAAAAGCAAATGTATCCGAAGCTGAGCATCCTTTATTGTGTGAAGGTACCCGACGACAACGAGGAGATTTAGCCCTCACTATGCTGCTTCATTACAAAGACGAATCTGAAAAACTAGCTAAAATCATGGACAAGCTGCTAGATAGGGAAATTCATCAGCTGTATAAAGCTCATCTTCCTCCAGCATATTATTCCAACAATCCTCCTACAGCTCCTTTGCTGGTAGCAACTCCTTCAAGCAGAAATGAAAGCACTTCATTAGCAGAGACTCACGCGATAAGAGACATGTCTCCACCCTCGATAACTTCTAATGGTGCTGCATCCCCTGCAGCTTTAACATCTTCAAATGGGAATCCTAGCGGGTCTTCTATGCAGCCCAGCGCTTCAGGATATAGTAGTAAAACAGAATCTACTGGAGCGAGCTCGTCATCGTCGGAAGGTGCTAATAATGGAGGATGTGTGGGCCCATTGTCTGCTGATTCAGTTGAAGCTTTGTCAAACGGGAGTTCCATCAATTCAGCTGCAGCTGGTTCATCTGCAACATCAGCAACCTCTGGGCCTTCCGTTAATACCAATGGACCTTCTGGTTCTTCTGGTAATAATGCTGGAGCAACTGGTGCCAATGCCAATCAAAATCAAACTACCCAAACGACCGCTACAACTATTCCTGCGAAGTCAGGACGTTACAAAGGAAAACGAGCCTATCCAGTTCTACCAAACCAACCTTCAGAAGCAAGTGCTCACTTTATGTTCGAGCTGGCAAAGATCGTGCTTGGGAAAGCTGGAGGGTCTAGCAATCAAAGTCTTTTTACTCAGCCGAGTAATGGACAAAATCCTCGGGGACCCCATCGTGCATTACACATGTGCGCGTTTCACATGGGCTTATACGCTTTGGGATTACACAACGCTGTCAGTCCCAACTGGCTAAGCCGGACCTATTCCAGCCATGTATCGTGGATTACGGGTTCGTTACAAGCGTTAAAATGTTTCTTGAACTTCTAAATACGCATTAAGCTTAATTCCAATATTTTAATTTAGGACAAGCTATGGAAATCGGTGCACCAGCAATCGCCTTTCTGATTGATACATGGGAATCACATCTGACTCCACCTGAAGCAGTTACAATCGCTGACAGAGCTTCTAGAGGAGATGCAAATATGGTTAGGGCAGCTGCAGAACTCGCATTATCGTGTCTACCTTTCGCTCACGCCCTAAATCCTAATGAAATTCACCGAGCTATTCTCCAGGTTCGTAATCATAATCATGCAAAGATATTATGTTGATTGCTTGTCAGGCAGAGATCTTGAAAACTTGAATTTGTAATTCTGCTTTCTTTAGTGCAAGGAACAAAGCGATGGGATGCTTGAAAAGGCGTGTTTGACCGTTGAAAACGCTGCTAAAGGCGGAGGAGTCTACCCCGAGGTGTTGTTTGATGTCGCGCGCCAGTGGTATTCTTTGTATCAGAAGGTAACAAAAAACTTTACTGAAATGAAAACAATATTCTACGTATGACGGACAGCAGGAATATTCTTTATTGACTTGACATGTCTTTTTAGCATCTTCCGTTGGATATGGACGTTATAAACGATGATGGGTCTCATCATGACTCACTTCTTTCTTTGGATGGTGGCTTAGATTCAATGAATCCGAATGGCCATTCCCAAGTAGTGTCACCCCAAACGGGACTTCCTCCTCTTAATCCAAATAACCCACCTCCACTTCCTCCATCGTCGGGTTCCGCAGGTCCACCGTCTGGATTGGGTAAGATCAAGATCAGTTGTATGACTTCGACTTCTATGATCCTTGAGGCTGTTTTAAAAACTTGAAACCCTGTTTGTAGAAATGATGCAACTCCCTCCTCCACCATCTCAAATTGCTCATCAGCACAATGGAAATGGTTTCCCAATGGGAGCCCCTCAAGTCCCCATGAGTTCAATTCCATATGCCTCTCCATACGGACAAGTTCCGTTCATGCCAAACTTTAATCCAGTTCCAGGAAATTTTGTTTACAGCCAAGCTGTCCTGTACCAGGTAACGTTTAAGGTAATTTTACTCTGGAGACCAGTTTTTCTAACAAAGTTATTTTGTTTTGCAGACTAACGCCCCAACAAATCCAGCAACAACGTCCTCGTCTTATTACCACCCACCCCCTCCTCCTCAGCAGTCTCAACAGGCTGGCCCTATGCAGCCTTTTCTACCACATGCTCCTATGCATCAACATCCACATCAACATAGCTCTCACGGACATCATAACAGTTCGCATTCCATGGTTTCGTCCGGACCACCTCCTATGCAATTTTATCCTATGACATCAGGCGCTCCAAGTGGTCACACTGGCCATAACCACATGAATCTTCGACCATCTTCAGCTCAGTTTTTTCCTGTTAATCACCCTCATGGGCACAATGGAATGAATGTAATGGCCAACCCAGGACATCATGGATCAAACAACGGGCCTCAAATTACTGTAATTACTGCAGCCAACGTGCAAGGTCACCCATTGAGTATGGGGGGAAATATGCCAATGAATGGTATGAATATGCAGCATATACCAGTTTCGCACAACTCACATGTTGGTGGACACTTGGTGATGCAAAATGGTAACCCTGGTGGTCCTGGAATGTCTCAACAAGGTAATCCGCAATTACCTCCTCAAAATGGCCAGCTGGGAGGACCACAAAATCCTCAGCTTATGATTCAAGGGCCGAATCAAATTCCTCATGGAATTCCAATTGGCATGAATGGTAGAGGACCATCACAACCTCAGGTAAAGTACAAATATATTTACTTCTCAATTCGATTTTACACTATTTTAAAATTATTGATATCTGTAAAAAAAAAATAGTTGAATAACGGCGGTGGTCATTCAATTAACCACAATGGAGTTTTCCTTCAAGGAAACAACATGCAGCCACCTCAACAGCATGCTATGGCAGGAATGCCGGAGATGCCTCCTACATCTGTGTCATCCCAGGTATGAGACTTGGAAACGAAATACTGATTCATGAATTAGTGAATAAATAGTAATGATTGGGCATGCTCTTGTAGCATTTCTTGCCTGGAGGACGAGAATCAGTAAATAGTCATCAGCAAGGTCAGTCAGCTATTAAGATCAAGTATCTGTTGGCTGCATACCGCGTAGGAATGCTTGCAATGGAGACGTTGGCTAGAAGAGTTCATGATGACCGGCCACAAGCGAAATTTGCCCGAAATCCACCATACGGTGAAGACGTTAAGTGGCTACTGTCCATCTCACGAAAACTTGGAGCTCAGTACTTACAGCAGTTTTGCATCTGTGCTGTTAATTCCATATCGAACCCATTTGTCCTTCATGAAATCATTCTGGACGCCTCAATGATTCCTACAAGGAATAACTTACACTGGGTGTATCAAAACCCTCGTTCGCCCCTTGCTCCTTTAGTACAAAAATGTCAGCAAATGTATTTTCAATGTCTACATCAGAAGCTGTATCACATCACTGTATCAGATTACGAAGATTTTGTAAGTATAGTATGTAACGCCCGTCAAGCATTCCACTTAACAGCTGATGGAATCAGCCAATTTAAAGAATGGTTGACAAATCTAAGAAGGTATGTTTGTGTTTACGTTGAAACCTGAGCAGATAAGCAAGTATGAGGACTTATACTAATGTATGTTTTCCTGTAGGTCAAAAGCTTGTAAGAAGGATCTTTGGGCTCAGATAACTGCTGCGCTTCAAACTTCTAAATGATGTACGTCTGTCATAGGATCTGAAGAATTTTCGTGTACACATTTTGTTATTACTGGGGAAGCCGCGCATGGAATTTTTTCGGACAACTCAAATCATGCCATCGGAAATAACTTCGAACTTCGTAGCTATACTGTAAACATAAATGGGACCTTCAAACCTTCGGCAGTTTGTGAAAAATTTAGCTCTAGATTTAACATCCAGACACTTCAGACTATGTCAATCAACTTTTGGTAAAGAGAAGTTTGTTGCTTACAGTCGGAAATGAAATAGCTAATTTAGAAAAGAGATCTTTTCTCTACTGTTAAATTGTTAAATATTGCATTTCAGTTCTAGTAGTTCCTCGGAGTTGGATGCCTATTAGGTTGCAATTAAGACTTGCAAACCTACACAGACGAAATCTCTATGCATTGAATTCAAACCTTAATCTTTTGACGAAGTAAAGTACGATAATACAAGAACTTCTGTGTTAATAGGCGATTATCTAATAGTGTTGTTAATTTCGCCTATCTATTATGTGTTGAAATATTAGTACATTAGGCAACGCAATTCAGGGATTGTAAATAAATAGTTATTCAATTCGCTATATTTATTACGCTACTTTTAAGTTTTTGGGAGCAGGAATTATAACCACTGATGCCCTTAGGTCATTAAAAGTAATACGATAGCAATATTGACATCACCAGGCTATTCCAGCCTATGCAGTGTACAAATATATTTGTTGAAATTCTAAAAAGCAGATCGAATGTTTCTATGCTAAAGGAAAGAGTTTTCAGACGCTGTAGGTCTGCGTGGTTCTTACCCAAAACGAAATTGTATGAACTGAACATCGTATTGTGTAAGGATAGACGTTTTACAGAAACATTTCAGTGCTCATTTCGATTTCCCTGTATTTTGAAATAGGTTTTGTTTCAAAATATTCCTTGTGTGGTTACATGTTAAGAAATAGATGACAAGCAATCCCGAAACTTGTGTTCAGTTATCAATACACCATAAATTCGATGGGATTACGAATAAGTATACGTCAATGTAAGTTATGAAATTCTATAAATAGCATGCGATGGTCGTATTCATTATCTCTTTTTATTGTTCTAAAGTAGTACGGTAGATCTTTGGACAAGACATTGCTCACCCGACAAACCCTACTTAAGTTAATAAAAGCAGAAGCGAATGAGTGTTGAATAGTTGTAGCTGAAAAACCAGTTAGTGCTTAAGACTAGTAGATTAAGCTAACGCTGCAGTTGAGGTGCCAACGAGAAGTTTACAATGATCTGTAACTCTTTCCAGAGTACGTGGCATTGTAGAAACGTAACATATGATTTCAATTACGAGGTCTCATTTTGATTAATTAACGTAACCTAATTACGCTGTGTAATATTGAATTGTAAATAAGGTTTTGTAATTTTAAGTATATAAGTACGCTGTTATCTACTTGCGCTTCAATTCCGTGCAGCAATTGAAAGTTTTTGTAATCGACTAAACTTGGTCGTTTGCAATTACCACGATTGCCACAAAGTTAGCAATTCATTGCTCCTACTTATTCCATGATTCGGAAACATCTAAGAAAACATTTTCAATATTCAAAAATGACTAAGGTTCACAATAATCTG
>Ga0194135_10000712_pt1 | contig 19502 bp, 29 predicted proteins | sample LitLau_LLRF_2013_FD_134024 | JGI IMG/M metagenome (GOLD analysis project Ga0194135, IMG submission 134024) | Freshwater sediment microbial communities in response to fracking from North America - Little Laurel Run_MetaG_LLRF_2013 (version 2) | ecosystem: Environmental > Aquatic > Freshwater >...
ATGCCCACCACCACCACCACCACACAAGACTTTCTCTTTGTCTCCCTTCGCCTCTCTCTCTCCTTATTCTTCACTCCATCTTAAATCTTACCCACCATTTTCTATGCACAGCTTTCTCCACCACCTTTCTATATAATATCATGGTCTAACATATAGTATATGTCGTTCTCTATACTTCATCATTTTTCAGCTTATTCTAGTTAAAATTTAATGAATCAAGTACGGATATTTATTGAGCAACATTTGAGCAAGAGTTGAAAATATTGAAATTTAAGGCATTCGATTGTCCTATATATTTAAATAATAAATACCGGATGGTATAATTATGACATTATAAATGAGTTTAAGGTACTTGCGAAATGTTCATGAAAAGTTGCCTTTGAGGAGCTAATTCTCTGTTTAAACTTTAATAGGTTGAAATATTATGGAAGAGAGATTAGGATTTAATGCATAGAGAAAATATTGTACTAGTGATATGGGTAACATACCTAGCTAATTTTTTCAGTTTATTCCCGTCATGGATGGAAATCGTTGCGATACAGGATTTTCTCCAGCTTGAGTTAGAATTTTTTTCAGTTTTGAAATATTAAGTCCCACCCCCTAAACACCCCAGTGGTTTGAGGGTCTCGAAAAATTGACACCCCATGGGCTTTAGCAACGGGAAATACGGTACATATCATGAGACGGGTAGAAAGCATGTTTATGAATAAAGCTGAACGAATAAGGGAATAAGTTTGTGTATGAAAAGTGTATGCGGTATTGCTTTCTCCGTTCATATTCGTTGATTCCATTCATTCTTGTCTGCAGTTTGCATGGGGCTTTCACTCAGGTTGGACGGAACGGAACGATCAACAAGGGCTTTTTCTTTTGCTCTTCACGATTAAAGAAAGCATATTATTGCATTTCTAAGACAGAGTTTTTCGTTATACGCGAATCATAATGAGTGTGGTTTTAGTTAAAGCCCTTCGTAGTGGAGAGTGGGGTTATCTTCAGTAAGTATTGTTTTAATTGTAGGCGCTATTTGCACTTAATTTTCATTCAGAAATTTTCATGAAAACGTGTGCATTGTCTATGAATATTATTCAATATATTATGTTTGATTGAACAGAGCTGTCGAGAAGATTGTGTTAGAAACTAATGGGGAACCGCATCTCAGTATTGTTGGACTCACGGATCGTTACCTTCTTGTATTTGATTCAAAACCAAAACGGATACTCAAAGTTATTCCTCTTTCCAAAATATCTGACATCCAAATTGTAAGTGAACTTGGAATTGTTTCTTGTCCTGTAATTTGAGTTTAGAATTGACGTAAACTGTTTATGTAAATTAAGAAGCTGAACTTTTATGACAATATATGAATGAATATAAATCAAAAAGTACATACCCACAAGAAATAATTAATGGCATCGAACTATATTTAGAAAACCAAAAATACATTCTTCGAAGTATCTCGAAGGGAAAGGCATCTCGTATCTATTGAACACAAAATCCGCATGAAGTAGTTTATCATTTTGTCTAGTTTACTTATATTATGCTTTATTGCTCCCTGCTGGTTTTGCGAGGTTACATTTCCGTCCCGTCTCAGAATACACCAAATAGAAAGCAGCATATAACAAAGGAGGTGTGTGCTATTGGCTATTGTAGAGAGAGGTACTGATTTTCATTACCCCTGTGCCATGTAATAATTAGCGTAGAGATTCAATAGCTTCATGTCATTATTTAGATTAGAATAGAGAATGAACATCAGAAGGTCACGATATAAGTAGCCGCATCGATTGCCAGTATAGCATACATTTTATTATTATATCTATTCTGTCCACAGATGGGTAGACATTATTCATTTTAATGTTAAGTGGACACGACCCCCGTTCAGTATAAGCAATTGTGGTTGTAATGAAAAAGAAGGCTGAACTTGTCGGCAATAAATGAATTAAGAATCGATGCCTGTGTGGTTTTCGAACAAATACAAACCTCCTTTTGTACAACTTCAATTATGATATCTAGGGTTTCAGGTTGCCAGTAAACTAAAGCATTAAACTTTCCCTGCACAAGTTCACCTTTCTTTATTGCGTTAAGCAAGACATCGAACATCAAATGCAGAAAGATATGATTAGTTCTTTTTCAAGTTCAAGTCAGTCGTTCTGTGAATTGATCGATTGGCTTGCCTACAGACATAACCTCTCTCTGTAAACTTTGCTTTGTAGCTTTGTTTGAATCCCCATTTCACATGAATTGTGTGCTTTCGTTTATACTGGAGATACCAAAGAGTATTGGTTTTCTCAGGAGTGATTGCATGTCTTGAGCATTCAATACAATGTGTGCATTAAATTTCCTTAAACAGTTCACCTTCCAACATGCAACTTTGTGGCGGAATGCTAAATGACTATCGAATACCATGATTGTTTATTCATCGGTTAAACAGAGTCGTTCAGATCGGCCCTGAAAATGTGTGAGGAGTTTAGTAGAGAAAGTATATACTTCAGTATTGACAGTTTCTAGATTCAAGTTCATAGTCAAGACGATGACATTGCAAAGGCAAACTCTTACTTGTTTTAAGTATAAGTTTCATTTCAGCTAGCTCGCATTAAAACTGAAGCTTTCATACCTGTCGTATTATTTCTCAGTAAAATTCAACTTAATGTTGTTTTTATAAAGTATAATGAACCGAAAATTGAGACTATTTCATGTGAATAATTGATCAATTCGCTATCATTTTCTACTGCCGTGTACTTTCTCACTCAAATTCAAGCTAAATGATAGCACTTTAAGCGTTTGCACGGCAAACTGATTGGCACACATTTAAAAAAATGCTTACCAGTGATACTGCATAATATGCCATGTTGAAGAAAAATATAACTAGTCGTTGTAAAGACTCTTATAAGGTTTGTTTAGAGCTATTTTTTCGAAAGTTGGATTTATTGGGGATTTATTGGGGATTTTTTGGGATTTATTAGGGATTTTTTGGGGGTATTTTGGGGATTTTTTGGGATTTATTAGGGATTTTTTGGGGGTTTTTTGGGATTTTTTTGGGGTTTTTTGGGGGATTTATTAGGGATTTATTGGGGATTTTAAATATTAATTTTAATTAAAATTAACATTAAAATTTGGAAGAGCATAATTACACTGCCGAAGTAATAAATAGCTTAAATGGAAATCAGATAAAAAATCAAATAAAAACAATGAAGTAGTGCATAGAATTATGCACTTTTAGAGCTGGATGAAGTATATGGCATAATTTTAATAAAGATCGAAGAAATATATTGCACACATTATAATCACAATAAAATAAAATCAATATTAAATTTAAGTTCTATTTCCGACCTCGCATTTTGAAAATATAAACTTCCGATTTGAAATAACTACAGCAAGGAAATATTCTTCAAGGAAAAAGCTAAATAATTCATGTATCGATCTTCAAATAGAAAATATTCCCAGTTACGTTTTATTTCACAAGCTTTTCATGTTATTATTCCGTTCTAGTTTCAAAACGCTTATGAAGCCTTGACCTAAAACTACTTGAAATTTTCATTCCAAGTTCCATAAACGCATTTCCTGTCATTCTATTATAACCTCAGATTCAAAAGATAACATGTATCAAATTATAATACAAGGAAATCTATCCCTGAAGTACAAAATACCACAGCCCTTTCAAGTAATTTAGCAAAGAGCACGTTAGCTAATAGAATACACTAACACTAAACAACATATAGCTATTTCATGGAAGGCTGATAAAAGCATGATCCTGAAATTCGTAACGAAATGCTTAGAGTCTGGAAATTCGGAAGTTTGCCTTAATCGGTATTTGGCGTGAGAACAACTTAAAGCTTTGCACGAGAGTTAACCTGTTCGTGTCCGCTTTCTTCGTGAGACGAATTCTCATCATCAGATTCTTTTGCCGTCTTTCTAGCTTCACTGCTTGCAATACTTTTACAGTTCGCTGTTATGTCATAATAGAAGTTCCTTAGCTATAATAATGAAAAAGTATGTTGCGTCAGTAAGGCATTATGAATGTATTAATAATGGCTCAAAGTATAACAGTCATCTCATTAAAACTAACTGTGCTGTGAAGTGTTTGCTGATTCTGACATTGAAAAAATTAAGCTGTTATGTCGGTTCGTACTTATATTGTTGTATTCAACATTTATGTTGCCGATACACCGAACCATGTACATGTATATGCATAATTGTATAAATGCATATCGTTGGTTTCTCCACTTGAGTTATTCTCTTCTCTTTCTCAAAACTTTCCTTACTTGTTTGCTTAACTGCTAAGAACAATTCGTCGTATTCGTGGGCAGCCTTATCTTCGATCACTTGCGGTCATGTAAATAGCAAGGTAGGCGTCGCAAAACGATCCAAAAGCTCGTTCAAATAGAAGACTTATAGACGTATAAGCTCTTGCCAGCACTTCAAGTAACCTTCAAATGACATTTGGTTTATTTTTTTATTATTCATGACTCATAGTGATTTATACTACGTGCTATAATACGGGGATTAGAAATTTGAATCGTTTCAATAGTTTCAAACAATGTAAATAACTCCATTTGGCCAATTACACTTCATGTCTCCATCCCATGGAATGTCTTTTCAGGTTGCAGACCGTAGGATGCTAATTAAAAGAGGAAGCAACTCGCACATCTGTCAGCACGTACAAGTAGTTTACAAGGAAAGCAACACCGACTTGTTAATTCAATCTCTGAATCACTCTTTAGAACTATCTAGTGTTATAAAATCGAAAAAAGATAAATCTAACTCAACATCCAATTTACTCAAGAAGCGAGCGAGCTCAAGGAAAACGGGGATGGAAGACTCTTCAAGCTACTCATCCTTATCAATATCCTCATCATCTGCAACATCCAAGAACTCAGATCTCAAAAGATTTTACATCCAAAATCAGACCCCTTCGATATCAAGTCAGAGCAACGAATTCGATTTACCAGATGACATTGCCAACTTGTATTCACCATGCGTTCCCCTACGAATGACAATGAGTAGTCATGAAACTCACGAATCGACCTCTGGCTCATCTTCACCATTCTCGTGTGACAGAAGCTCAGATTCTGAAGACAGTTTTTTAACGTCAGGTCGGCAGAGCGGAGTAACTTACAAAAACACTTCGGCTACTAAATGCAACACGATACCAAGACGAGCCAAATCAGTGTTAGGAGTACACTCTGCGAAAAATGTTGATCCCAATCCCCAAACTGGACAAATATTTCAGAGTCATACTAATTTGAATTCAAGCCTAATAAAAGATAAGTCAGAAGCATCCAATCCCGTAAGAAGTAGTAAGGACCACCATGCTGACACTGCGGCTAATGATGTCGAACAAATACCGTCTTGGATTCATTCAGATGAACCGATTGGTATGGGGCAATCTGATAATAACCGAAATGAAATTTCCAAGGAGTTCAGTGATGATTCTGCAGCAGAGAGGCCAAGCTCAGTTGATATCAGTCAAATCGAAACTTTGCGACGAAAGCTCTTCGGAGGTTTATTTCTATCCAGTAGATCGTCCTCTCGACTAACATCTTTTACGAGAATCAGCTCAGATCCAGTACTGCATAATATGGAGAATAGCAGGAGTGTCTCATCGAAAAATGAAAGTGAAATGAGTAATAATGCAAATATGGATGATCAAAATCAGGAGAGAATAGAAAATATATACATTTATAAATCCCAATCAAAGTTTTTGAATGAATTGTATCTGTGGTGGACCCGACACTTGATGGTAAGCCCAGTGACCTCTATAAGTTCTCATACTATTATTTTTTAAATCGGTTTTCGGCTTTTTCAAGTTTTTCGCCTCGATTAGTGGTCTTTTAGTGGGTACTAATACTAACTAAGCATTCTCTTGTTTTTTTGGAATTTTATTTGTCTGGTCTGGTCGCAGCCAAGTACGGTTTGCTACAATACAGCATTACAAAACTTATTTTGTGCATTTGTGCAGGAACATGAGAATCCCCACGACACCTGCAATATAGGCATTGACAGCTGTCAGAAGTTAACAAGCAATTGGAAACTTCAAGATGCAGAAAAAGCGTATCAGAGGGTTACTGATACATGGAGCCCTTTTAGCCGCAGTTTTTGGAAGATACATTCATCCAGGGGAATTTCTACAGCTCTATCAAGTCTACAGGCTCTTTATGTGGACTTGCAGAAGCATAAGCACCTTAAACGAATGATGTGGAAGGTTAGAAACAAAACATACCTGAACCTGAATATTATGCATATTGTTACTATTAAATAATCACACCACATGTAGCGTTGTAAAAGATTCTGAAACTTGATACGCATTTCTCCAAGGTCGAATTAGTCGTTAGAAAACTTCATGTTATAAAATTAATGTGGCACACTCAGGAATTGCAATATAGGGAGTTTGCATGGCCAGTCTAATAACAGCCAATAGTCTCAATGGTGAAAAGTAAACCTTAGCGTGCTATCGTTTTTGCCATGGCATGGGTTATGAGAACATTTCTGCATATTAGAGCTTTCCACACTTCCGCAGAACAAATCGATATCTCCTACGTTTACTTTGTTAGTATCACTACGTAGTTTGCCGTTAATCTAAATAACTTTCAACACTTTTAATGGTTACATGTTGAGGATTCATTGCTCTGACAATTGTGAGTTCAATGTAATCAGATGTTGTAGTGTCAGTATTAATTACTTGGCAGTTTTTGAATGCATGACTAAAACTGTCTCATTTTGGCTGACTGTTTCAGAATTGGGATACTATCCTCAACCTGATGGGCATCGTTCACAGTACAGAGGCATTGGTGGAAAATGGCTTCAAAAATGCTCAAGACTTGTCAAATATTCTGTGTCTGATGGCCCTAGGGATGGAAGTATTTCGACTTCTTTACTCGTCACTAAGCACAGATATTATAACTCAAGAATCTGTGAGCTCTGCATCAGGGACATACACTTTCAGTTCAACCGATGGAACAAAACTACTCAACCTGCCGATGAATTTCGGTCAATTGACTCAGATGATAGTAAAAGTTACGCTGAAGTGCAATATGATTTCTCCGGCTGCAAATCCAGTACCTGAACATGACAGTGTTAAACAACTTCTTAGAAGTCCTCATCATTTTTCAAACGGTGCATGGCTTGGTCAACCTAATTCGCAGGTATGGAGAAAATTACAATTTAAAAGCTCGTTGAACAATGTAATTCATTTTTAAAATCATATTTTCTGTATTCTTAGCAAATAAGGTTGACAGTTATTTCATTCAACGCAGCTGTTTCGCTTCTGTATGAAATCTTAGCAATAGAATATTTTTCTGCAAAGGATCAAGAACGGCTGGCTTTTATGGCAACATTACAGAATCACTCGCTGGTAAGTTCAGAGTTCAGATGAAAGGTATTATACTTAATCTCATATGGAATCAAACATTAAAATGTGCTGGACTACAGGACACCTACATTGGCATGAGCATCACTCAAGTAGTAAACATACTAAGGAGTCATGCGTCTCATATGCAATTCCAAAAGTCTTTGCTGTTCAATCACTTGTTTGTCATGAGAATTCTACTAGATAAGTGTATACATCTCAAAAGCTTCATAAGAGAAAACCATTTAGAAGATTTCAAGTAAGAGTTTATCTACCTGCGTTGATTATTATTTCCATTGAAAACATGAATTAACCTCTCTATGTTTGACAGGTATTTTATACACGACAGGAACATCCGAAGAGCAGTCCCAGAAAATCACCCTTTGTTGCCAAAACTTCTTGAATGCTCGTTTATCTTGCATCAGGAAATACTGGATTCTTAAATCCGTATCCTACAAGAAAAGGAGAATACACTTTTACTGTTAACACAACTTCACTTATTTTGAAATCACCTTTTGAGCTTAAAAGCGTAACGACAAAGAGGAACGGACGTTACTCCAAAATATTTGTATTTTGCATTAAATTTGTACCTGATTATATTTTACTATAAAAAATAAGTACAAATAAACTAATCTTTTGCACTTCAATCTATCAATAGCGCAATCATAATTATGAATAGTGAATGGAAACAGTATATGTTTATGCATATTAATTGTACACTTTTATTACTTCAAGTCTTGTTTATTGGCAGCAAATTGCCTACACGCCAGCATATAGTAAGTATTGTACATAACAGTAATTTTCAAATCTGTATTTAAGCACCTTTTACAATAAGTGTTCTGACATCTAAGGCACATTATTAGCCGATTATGGACTAGATAGTTCGTATAAAAATACTATATTTACATAACAAGAACTATCAATAACTTCTAAAGCTTTAGAACTAAAATTACATATTCAGTCTGTACTCTTTTAACAGAGAAATGCAGTTACTGTATATCTTGACAGATAACACAGGATTGTTAAAACAATCGATTTTAGTACCAGATGCTATCATCAACTGTAGTTAAGTCCTACCACATGAAACGTTGATAGCCAGGCGTGCCTTCCCAAGTAAAAGGAAAGTTAATATAAAAGTTGATAACTGTAATATTTATGACTAAGATAAGGAATAACTCTAGGAAAATTTCAAGCGTTTTAGGTTTTTCAATCGTACTTCTCATCAAAATATACGGAAATATGAAGTATCGAAATTCTAACAATAACTGCGGTGTGAAGTTAACCAAGCAGCAGATAATCAAAATACATCGATAATTGACGGAAACATCTACGTTATCCCAAATAAATAGCCAAACCCAAACATACAATGGGATCAGTAGGTAACGAGCAATTTCGTACCTACCAAACACGCGATTCCACAAGTAAAACGTCACGTGCCGGTTATCAGCTAGAATATACGGGTGGACAACCGTATTAAAATATACTACAATCGCAAACACAACAGTAAGTATCAGGTAAATCTGCTTGTAGTTTCGTGTGAACTTTTTGACGCTTCTAACTAGTCGACAAACTAAAAACGGGGAGGCAAATGCTGCAAACATTAGTGTATAGTAGCCCATTTGAACAAGATTGATTGTAACTTTATGGGCATCTTTGTCTCCCACCGCTACACCCCTATTGTAAATTACGAAAATAACAAATCCCATTGTGTCTAGGACATACCATCCAACCGATAAATAACTTCTATTCGTAAAAATTTCGTTTTTAATAGTGTCATAAGTTAAATTGATGAGCTTGCGTTTATCCGGGGTTCGGTTGTACAAGGCGAGCAATTTTATCGTCGACAGATAGAAGTTTCGGTAGGTATCTTTTTCAGGCTCCTGCCGTGAAGTTTTAGTTTTCCTCGAAGTTTGTGTACACGTCGTTTCATCCGTAACAGACCTCTTAGCTATAATAGTAATTTTATGGTTTATATCAGCCCACACATCCATAGTACGTAACATCCCATGGAACACAATCCACACAATGTTAGTTTGCCGAACTACGACAGAAAAAGCTCCTGAAATCGAAAAAGTATAACTCCTTACAAGTTGAAGACAATTTACTTCTACAGAATAAAATAAATATTACATACCAATTACAGCAGACCAAAAAAATTTCTTCCTCAGGAACAGCAAATGCATTAGTAACAGGAAGGTCAGTGAAGTCACATCAGTGTAGTACATAAAACTAAAAAAATACAGAACCGGAAAAAACGCCGAGTTTAGCGTTGTTAGCGCCAAGAGAACTCCATCCTTTTGATATGTCTGTACAAAATATTTAAAAATTAAAAACATTACTTATCACGACTCCTTACTCCTTACTCACTAATTCTTCCTAGTATTGACTTTTACCATTTGTGTTCGATAATTGAGCTCATGTATAAGGAAGAAGTTGGCAATGCTCAAGAAAAAGTTGTACGTCCTCAAGTTAATTATAGAGCATAATTCCTCAGCCTTTTCAGGAAACAACCACAATGCCGATCCAAATCTTAAAATTCCAGCCGCCAACAGATAAGTTCCCGGAAGAGTAGTTATTTTCGGATCCCACTGAAAGAGTAACAAGAGAAAAACTTGTTAATAATAATAATATTGCGAATACTGCCATTAACTAAAAACCCCACTCGATTTTCGATATAAATCTTCAAGACTCATTAATAATACCTCGTCGAAGGTTCCATTGCAGAATTTCCTCGTCTGAGGTCCATGGAATATTTCATCCATGTACTCTCCAGGTTGGGCATGATTCATATGACGAAAGAAAAATGCAGAATAAGCAACGTACAGCCCCAGCATTATCCAAAACCACCTGCCATACGTATTTCTGATCCTAATCTTCCGGCGAACTGGAGCAACTGAATCGAGCCACTGTTTCTTCTGCATCGCTCGTCGTTTTAGAACCTCTTGGTGGTCGGTGTCACCCCCTCCGGACTTCATTTAGAACGATTCGAACGATTCGAACTCTAACTTTTGCAAAAATTTCGCAATTCGCAATTCAACAATGATGACAATTAACGAAACGAGTAATACTAATAATACGACTGGTGCTGGTGAGAACCAGGAGAGAACTGACTGACAGTGACTGAGGCCAATGCTGCTGCTGCTGGCGAGAAGAACGAGGATTGACAGAAATCTGACGTGAGTGAAAATCCGGCTCCCTCCTTCTCCGCTCTTCTGGAGACTTTGCATGTGAAAATCAAATGGCGGGAATTTGGCAAATCCTCCTCCTCCACTTTCTCCTCCTCAATAACAAACACACGCGCTACATTATTAATAGCATTACGATATTACAATATTACGAATTACGAATAGTCATCATGAGCCATTCGGTAAAGTTACTGCGATCGTTGATAAGTTCTGGAAAGGTATTGAGAAGGATAGATGGGAATCATGATGGAGTTGTTGGACAGAATCAGCGCTTTCTTAATAGTAGGAGTCGTATTAGTAGTAATAGTTTTGGAGAAGGAGCTAAAGGTCAGAGTAATTCGTGTACGACGACGACGACGACGACGACGGGTGAAGGGATCAGAAGACGCAGCAGCATCAGTGGGAGAAGACATTTCACAAGTTTAACTCGTGTTTTGAATAGTAGTCTTAAGGGAGATGGTGATGAGTTGGACATGCCTGGAATTGATTCTATTAGTAATCAGTTTGGAAGGTGGGTTAATCGATGATAAGACTGCGTAGTATTCACATTTTATTGGATTGAAAGGCTTAGTAATGCTACTTTCGGTGTTAAAATTACAGGAAAAGTAATGAAAACTATGTTGGTAATTTTGTAGGGAGTTTGGGTCGTTCGAAAAGGTCGTGCCAGCGAAGGTGATTGATTCGAAGAGAGTGATACCGGATCATATTGAAAAACCAGATTACTGGAAGACTGGGCATCCTCGCGTGAATATTGGGCCTCAGTCTCAGACTGTGGAAGTTAAATCTGAAGAGGCGATTGAGAAAATGCGCAAGTCTTGTTTTCTAGCTAAAGAGGTTCTGGCTGCTGCAATGGCTAAAGCTAAGGTGATGTATGGTTTAATGATTTGTAAAGTAATGGGAGTTTGTGGAAGTAGTTCAAATTGACTAATAGTTTCTATATCTATGTATTTTGTATGCAGCCTGGAGTAACTACTCAAGAAATCGATGATTTTGTGTTCAATTACACAATAGAGTTAGGTGCTTATCCGTCTCCTTTGAATTATAAATTGTTTCCTAAGTCAGTGTGCACAAGTGTGAATAATATTGCCTGCCATGGTATTCCGGATTCGCGTCCGCTTGTTAATGGAGATATTGTGAACATCGACGTAATGGTAAGAATAGTTAGAAATATCAATTTTACTAAGGTAAATACACCTTATTGAGTAATCGTCTTCATGTTATACTACTTACAAAATTATGTTCAGGTGTACTTTGACGGGTATCACGGGGACTGTTCAGACACTGTTATGGTTGGTGATGTAGACGATAAAGGACGGAAACTAGTTGAAGCTGCAAGAACGTGTCTGTATGCAGGCATTTCAGTTTGTGCTCCGGGCGTCCCGTTCAATAAAATAGGTAAACCAGAAAAAAAGCTACACTGGTCGTGACTTGAGGTTTAATGCTATTTAATTTGATTTAAGGTCGAAGGATTGAAGAAGTAGCTGACGGGCTCGGATTTACTGTCGTTCCGTGTTTCACTGGTCATGGAATCGGGCAACAAATACACGCACTGCCTGATATTTATCATTTTGGTACATCCAGATGTTAAGACAGCATACATCAGACTAGACTTCAAATAGATTAATATTTTTCGACCTTTCAGACTATCCGTATCCTGGCTTCATGAAGCCTGGTCAGACTTTCACAATCGAACCCGTTATAACACAGGGAATGGAGGACATTATGATTTTAGATGACGGGTGGACTGCAGTCACTGTTGATGGTAGTCGAACAGCGCAGAGCGAACATACAGTACTAGTAACAAAAACAGGTGTTGAAATATTGACAAAGTAGTAAAACTTTATTCTAAAACTATAAATAAACTCAGTCATAATAAGTTGCAAGATAAATAATACTTTATTTCTCGTGTTATAATAAATTAGCTGGTCTAAATCCATAAAAAGTTAACTTTAAGTTCATCTGAAATTCATGCATTATAGAAACGGACGAAGCTTATTGACTATCAGGGATGCCTTGTGCTTGTTCCTTTCCACACAATGAATTTGTTGATTGGTCTGTAGGGAGGAAGCTTTATGTCGTTATTCGAGACAACTCTTGTATCAGAGTTTTTCACAGACATAAACCAATCTTCACATTTCATTATTTGGTCTTCCGTGACGTTGTTTTCCAACCAAGACTGATGCCACTTTCCAAAATTTTCATTCAACTTATTTGAAACTGCCTTGTGATTCTGAAAATTGAAATGTTTAATATATAATTAATGCATTTTCAAGAAGGAAGTAAAATTTCCATAATTGAATTAAAAATTAGGTGGTTTACATCTTTAGCTCTTTTGAGTGCTCCTTTGAAGTAAAAGTAGTTCTCACTGTTAACCACATACATCATTTTGTAAGAATTGGTATTGAATTTGCATTGAAGCTCGTCCTTCACAATGTAGTCGGACGGAGCTATAGCTGCAGCGATTTCCGCTTCCATCTTCGTACGCCTAATTTCTGCTACACGCAGATTCTCTTCCAAAAATTCTGCTTCTTCAGATGATCTGTAGATAAATATGTTTGAATTTCTTAAGTTATAGCATCGAATCAATGTCACAAATCCTTAGATGGGAATATAGTAATAACTTACACTGCGGGGATGGGGCAAGCACTCGGTTTTTCAGGTCTGAAAGTTAGATTTTATTAACGAGTTACTCTTTACTGCATTTATGTTATAATATAAATACTATCTTTTACTTAAACGGCAAACTTACTCATCAGAATTTCGATTTTTATCCTTGCCTTTCTTATCTTGCTGCTCCTTCCGCTCCGCTCGCTTTTTCGCATTCATTTCCAATACGTTTTCTAAGTACTCTGCCTCGTTTTGTGACCTGTGTAAATAATTAAGTGTCCGATAAAGAAACAGAACAAAATGGATAGTGTGGCTTTGAGCCCATTATTACTTACACTGGAGCAGAATCGACTTTAGTTGGAGTATCTCCCTTGGAAGTTTTAGAGGCTTGGGACGTCTCGAACGAAGCTACTTTTGATGGTACGGCCCGATCTTTCCTCCTTCGCATATTCCTCACCAAAAATACCGGCTTTATTTTTTCTCTTGCCCGCATATCTCCACTTTCTGGCTTGCTGTAGTTCTCAATATAAGAATTCCACTTGGCCAAATCTTGATGGCTATCTTTCTCTGTGTCGGTTTCAATCATCGTCATTGTCATCTGACACGACTTATGATACTGTAATATTAAAGAATAATTTGCATAAGTCAAGAAAACCTTGATTTAGAATATTCAGCTGTTGTTTAAGTCATAAAACCACAAATTAGTACGTTACTCACAATTATCACTTTGAAGCAATTCTCATCCACAAAGGCTTTTTCTGCCTGTTTTTGGTATGCAATTTCTGCTGACAATCGCTGTTGTGCTGTGGCACATAGTCCTCCTGCTCCACCATTTCTATTTGCTTGAGTGAATATGTCCAAACACTTTTGGCAAACTTCGTCAGACACTAAAGTTTGCAACTGAAAAACAAGCAGCAACACCTAGATTCATGTTCCATCAACTTGGTTATTCAATCAATTAAAATTTAAAACATACCTGACGCACGGCGTTCACAACAACTTTGTCCATGGTGAATGCAATGAATGCATCGATGCCAAACATCTCACGCAGCGAATCTTCATAAGTTCCTGCGTCTATAACGCCGTCCAAGAGATTGCGAACCATGTCCAGAAACGAGGGATAGTAATCGTCATAATCAATTTCAGCTGAAAGCAACAACAGCTTCATTATTATTGGTTCTAATATTAGCAAAAAAAATAAAAATAAAAGTTTTACTCTGGACTTACGCTGAATTCTCATTCTAAGATTTACTGCAGCACTGCTTGCAGCGTTTTCTCGAGACTCTGGTGTTTCACTAGCCAAAAGTTTAGCGCAAGTATCCAAGATACGAGTAAGCCGTTCGCAAAGTATGTGATGCAATCGTAAAAATACATAGAAAGCATTGTTTACGAAAAACAGAGTGTATGATTCATCCTATAAAAATAAATCAATTCATACTCATCCTATTGTTTTCAGACATTAAAATTAAATGTTGCGTGTCAACGTACCTGGTCAGGGTGAGGAATGTGTATCATTCTTGTATAAACAGGTTCTTCTTCAGGAGACTTCGCATAATCAGAGTTACCATCACGGCTACTTCGAACATTCTCCTTACCAACGGATGGGGCTCTAGTGCGAAGACGACTATTTTCCATTTGAGTTTGCTTCAACTCTCGTTTAAATATTGCTCTTCGAGATTCAACTTGCTCAGATCCTCCTTTTCCAGAGTTAGCGTTGGCGCCAGACCCGCCAGCGCCGGCTTTATTACGATCCTTTGTGTCGTCGTCTTTTTTACTCTTCCCATTTCCTCGTTTGGTTGCACCTCGCTTCCCACCATTTCTAGCCCCATTTAAGAATTCAGTAGGAGTCCTTCTATCATCTTGCTCGTCATGAGAGGCTATTTAGTAAAAAAAACTCATGAAAACAACTGCCTTTGTAAACATGTAATTACATCTCGTTGTACCATCATTTTCATCGTCAGACAGGTCCATACGAGTGTGCCGGAAAATGTCAGGAATAAAGTGCTTAAGTAACTGCTTGATCTTCTTCTTATCATCTTTCTGAATACTGCTTTGACGTCGCACATGATGCAAAAGAAGATTGCATGCATCATCTAGCACAGGTCTCTCTTTATAAACAAGTGACAAATGAGGGTCCTCAATCTGCTGCGTCGTGTCGTTGCGCTGAAACACAACCATGTACTTTTAGTCTCAATTAAATTCTGAGTACTTCCCCTTCACTCACTTCTCGAATGTACTAGTAGCTAATTACCTCATCGAAGATAGTTTCAATCTCGCTAATCAACGATTTCGATCGTAATGCCCGAATGTCAGACTGCTTAAATGACATGCCTTGATGATCCAGAGATTTGAGGTAAAATCGTTCAACCTGTTCACTCCAAACTTTATTGAACTGCCTTTGAGCTTCTCGCCATTCTTCATCTTTCCCTTTCAGACGCTTAAGGACCAGAGGTATCGCAACAGCAGGAGTATATTTCAAGCCTTCAATGACTTCATTTGCTTTGTCCCCATAAATTCTTCGAACTGCTCTTTGATGGATAGTTGTTGACGAGTCACTACCTAGCGTGTCATCAAGTTGGAATTGCATCAATTCGTCAGCACTCATACGAGACATGTTTTGAGCAACAGATTCAAATACAGCAATAGTGTGGGCATTTGCTTCGATGACCACGTCCAACTTGAATGGCAAACATGAATAAAATTATGAACGCACACTGAAAAATGTTGAACATGAAATAAAATAAAATGGTTAGGTAATGAATTAATATACCTCAAATCGCTCATCTTCACAGCGACAAATGTATTCTTCATATTGTGTCTTTCTAGATGTCACAAAAGTTGAATCTTCTGACCAAGTGGGAAATGAGACCCATACATCATTGAGCACTTCTTTGCACAAGTTTGTCGGGTCATTTTCTCTTCCAGAGCACAAAGGGGGAATATTATTTTTAGGAAGAGCACAGTAACTAGCCCCAAGCCGCTTGCATGTTGAAAAATCTATAATTTCAATTATTGCATTGTAATAATTTTGAAGTTAACAGGATATTGCAAATTGTCATTCTCATAGTCTGATCAACCTACCGATCTCAATTATTTGCTCCTCAGTAATCATCTTTTCATGTTTGACAGAATGCTGCGATGTAGGCTCATGGCCGGAAGTTGTATCTTCACGGGTCTTGAGACAAAATTCCTTAAACCAGTGAAGCAATTCTGGAGCTTTGTTGAAAAACGGCGTGACAATAGTAACTAGTTCTTGGCGAGATATAATTTCTTCATTATATAGAACTAGGCAGCGCAAAAAGTTGTCAAAAACTTCCTGGCTCTTTAACGAACTTTTAAACTACAGAACAATATTAATTTACATTTTTAGTCTTACGGCACAAATTAAGAAAAGCTGGTCGTTTTAAGCAATAACGAACCTTGTCGAAAAATGCGAAGTCATGTAGCGTTCCGTATCTAGCAGCTTCCGAGAAACTCACATCTTTGTATGGAGCGGACAACTTCGGTTTCTTGGCTAAGGAATGAGGAGCAGCAGCTGAAGGTCTTTTGGAAACAGGCTGGGTGTTCAACGTCGGACGCGAGTTAGTAGGTTGAATAGTCGGAGAGTTATAATCATGGACAGTTGGCTTCACCACTTTCTTTGGAGGCTCAGCTAAAGGCTTCATATCCTGAAATAAATGAAAGAAAGGGATTTATTGAAAGTTTTCTACGAGGAGCTGACAGTGCCAAGTTTATTCTCAATAGCAACATATTGAGGTTTCTGAATCGTTGTGAGTAACCCTGTTCGAAGTCACTCCTAACTTCTAAGCCTGGAATATAAAACCATCGAACTTTAAAGACTGAAATATGAGCTTTGGATTAAACATTTCTTTAGCGCTGTTGAAATTGAAACATGCATTTTGGCTCCTTTGATTGGGAAGATTGCTTGCATTCAATATTTGTTTTATATCTTGCAAGTAGGTTATACGCAACTTTAGTTATGAAAGCTTTTGTGCCTTCAATTGCGGACAGTGCTGGCGCCGTGAAACTATATACACATGGTAAAAGGTTATTAATGGTGATGAAATCAAGAAACAAGCTTACATCGTTCATGACATTCGCATGGTTGGTAGCATCAGGTAAGAACTGGCCAAACTCTTGAAGAAGATCTTCTTGGTTTTCAAACAGTTTTGCAACTTGGGCGTAAACTTCAACTTCAGTAAGGTGCTTTGATGACGGAGGAAGACCTTCTTTTAGGTTTCTCTGTTCCTTTTGGTAAGTGTGCAGTATCTCCAAAAACTGCTTGTATTTATCAGGCTGTCCACTGAATCGGTTCTAGAATCAAGCAATTAACTAGATACTTTTCTTCAACGAAAAATTAAGGATAACCTCAATTTGATAAGTTTACCTTGATTTTGTTAACGTAGTTAATAGCATGGTTAAATTCCACCGGCTGACTTGTCAAACTAGGAAACTGGTGAACAAAAGGGGACGAAAAGGAGTGTGTAAACGCAGGTGCGGCATTTCCGTCGTAAGTATTGGTTGTTGGAGCCAGACTGGGCGGCTGACCGACTGGTGAAACACTCCGACCGTTCGGGATGCTCACTCCTACACTCATAATGTTGGGGTTGACAAAATTCTGTGACACTGTGGATGTCTCGCGGTAGACAGGAGCACTTGGTGCCGGTCTTTAAGAAGATACCTCATATTAATTTTCATTAATCAGAAACTTATTGCGTTTCATTTTCACACGTCAAATACCATGTCCAAAGCAACAAGTGCAAATTAAAATGTTCTCTTACCCTGGTTGAATGGTATGTGGCACGACCACATTTTTTATTGTTCCAGCGTGAGTAGCCGGCTGTATGATTTGAGTTGCTCCAGTAGAACTTTGTGCTACAGGAGGATGAGAGCTGGGTGGATTGCTGGGCATTGCCAAGATGTAATTGGTTACTCCATCAACTCTATACGAGATCTGAGAGCCCTATAGATAAATTTGAAACAGAGTATCAGATTTTTGATCTAGCAGCAGCAGATTACAACGGAAGAAAAAAATTCAAGCGTACCGAGTCATGGTTTTGGACCTCTATCTTATACCCAGGAGGCAAAAAGGTATTAAATCCAACAATAAGTTCAGGATGGCCCCGAAACAGATTGGAAACTCGAGAAATTACTCCAGGCGTATCGATACTTAAGAAAAAAATGCACCAGTTATATTTGATATCCCAGCATAATAAAAATTCACACTTGATTAATACTTTCTCAACTACCTTTGAGATTTAAATTCCTTCATGATATCTAAAAAGTCGTTGTAAACTTGAGGCTGATTTCCAAACTTGTACTTGACTTGATCTAAGTAATTTAGCGCATCCTCAACTTTCAGCCGTTGCTGGAAGTCCAAGAAAATCAAATCATTACAATCGGAATCATCTATAAAATAACTCCAAGGTAAGCAATAACCTATACCTCAGATTGACCGGACTGGTGAGCAGCATCAGAAGAGTTTCCAGACCCAGGTCCTGGATCATGCCCACTTCCCATAGGATTATTAGTCACATGAATGGAAACAGGTACACCTTCATCTCCACTATCTCCCCCTGGAACTCCCACTCCAGTTTGAATAGAATTTCCCGTCATCACGTAATTCTGAGAAGCCGTTGCCTACAAAACAAATACCACCCTCAATTAAAACACCATTAAAAACAACCAATAATAACTTAATTAACCAACCTTCGGAGCCAAATTAGCCTGCATAGGAGTTCCACTAATGGGCGGCCCATAATGAGCTGCACCATGAGCCGGCGTCACATTCTGATTAGCGGAGACGGCAGCAATACTCGTTATCCCTCCCGCAGGAATGACAGTCCCACTCGGAACAATTAGAGATTGGCCTACCGCACCACCTCCCATCACGTAGGCCTGACCGCTCTGCAATAATAGGTACACAGGTTCAGGTACAAGTGGTACAACAGGTACAAGTGGTACAACAGTTACAAGTGGTACAACAGTTACAAGTGGTACAACAGGTACAAGGGGTAATATTACAAAACTCATAGTGCAATTTTTTTTAAATTTTGTTTTTAAATTAATTGTTTAAAAGCACGAGCGCTCTATGACTAACGAGAGTAATAAAACAGAACAATAAAGTCAAACTGGAAGGAAATCACGTTGCAAGTTGAATACACAAAGAAATGGCGCTTTCGAATGCGCGCAACAGTAACTCTCACTAACCTTGGGTTGAATGGGAGTAGCCGAGATGGCTGACCCAGTGTAGTGAAGTCCAACTTGAGTGTGTCCATGTGCTGAGGATGGAGGCCCAGACGACAGTCCTAGGTTCGATACGATGAGAGACGGAGGTCCCCCTCCTCCTCCATGTACTCCTCCACCTCCTCCCC
>Ga0194135_10000713_pt1 | contig 19486 bp, 11 predicted proteins | sample LitLau_LLRF_2013_FD_134024 | JGI IMG/M metagenome (GOLD analysis project Ga0194135, IMG submission 134024) | Freshwater sediment microbial communities in response to fracking from North America - Little Laurel Run_MetaG_LLRF_2013 (version 2) | ecosystem: Environmental > Aquatic > Freshwater >...
AGGACAAACATGTCAGGTGAGCAGAAAGTGATGTTGTTTTTGGTTGAAGTATTAATGTTCTTTAATGTTGTTGATGAAATGATGATAATATTGTGGTTTGGTTTATAGGCAAAGTGTACGTTGGTAATTTGGGAAATAACGCGTCCAAAAATGAATTGGAGAGCTCGTTCAGCAAGTATGGACCATTAAAAAATGTTTGGGTGGCAAGAAATCCTCCAGGATTTGCTTTCATCGAATTCGAAGATCCTAGAGGTAAAATGTAGTGGTTTTGAAAAGAGTTTTGTGATGCTCTATGATTTTATGTATAATTGTTTTGGATTTTTTGTGTGTGTTATTAGATGCTGAAGATGCGGTGAGGCATTTGGATGGGACGTAAGTTAACAGTATAGTTGTTGAATTGATAAAAAGGTTATGTCTTAAATTATAGAGGATGTGTTTAATTTCCGTAGGAGAATGTGTGGTGTGAGAATTCGTGCAGAAATGTCGACAGGTCGTAGCCGTGGGAGAGGAGGACCACCTCCAAGAAGAGGGGGTAACTACAGAAGGTATTTCTTTCAATATATCAAAATGATGTGTCTGTAAGATGTAGGAAAATGTACTAAAAGTATTTGTTTAATTTCAGCCGATCAAGATCCCCTGTTCGACGTAGGTTCTCTAGGAGCCCTAGCCGATCTCGATCACGATCTACGAGCCGCACCAGAAATCGCCGATCCAGGTCAGATTCGCGAGACCGACGGTAATTTCTATTGCTACTACAATGCGTAAAAGGTAAGTCAGCTCCTCTTGGTTCTATTACGATCAGAGTAACACGATGTATGAGAATCTGATATTAAAATGTATGTTTAATGTCATTAGGAAAATTGTCTTCAAGACAAGTAAATGATGGATTGTTTCTTTCACAAACTCTTCCTATCTTTGTTTCCTGATATATGCCATCAGTTCCATGCACCGCGTTGTAATAATTATTGCCGCCCTTACCTTTTGTGACAACTACCCATGTTTTGTAGACTTACTCATTCTTTCTATTCTCTCATTTGTTTTGAAAGAACTAATTAAGTTCTAGAAATCTGTTGGTAAATAGTAACTTTAAAATTTACAATTGTAACGAACCTCATATGATGCGATTTTGTATTCATTGAGATCTCCAGCTAGTTTTGAATAAGTCTGCATTGCACTTAATTATACTTGTTATTGGTCTTATATAATATACAGCCTTTAATTATATGATGCAGTATGTTATAATATTAAACAGTTTATACAGTAACTTACTATTTACACGTAGTTAGTAAACTTATTGATAAGCGAGTCCATCGTGAAAAAATGTAAGATCATACATTCAGTCTTTTTAACGAAATTATCTATGCAGATATATTGTAGAGACCAGAATGAATAGCATACGTAAGATTTTTTTGTAAGAACTGATCACACCCCTATAATGTATACTACTGATTCGATTGTACGTGAACCACAGCAGTATATGTTACGGTGTCGTAAGATAACTTTGGCCACACCTTAAACTGATCATAATGATTTCTTAGAAATCTACAAAGTCTACAATTTTAATTTAAAATTAGGCTTGGACGTGTTTGTGGCTACATTATATAAAGATATTATAGTTATAAGTAATAGATGCGTGTGTGTACTCATGTAAATCTTCGTTTTGTCATTTTGAAATATAATGTGAGCCTGTAATATGCATTCCTAATAAAAAATGTCTTTTCATAACTGTTCACACTATCCTTGGGTTCCTGCAAAGCGTTTTACGCGAGTTGGATCTATAAAGAAGACTTGTCCATTATCAGTATCAGATACAACATTTTCAGACGCAAAATAGAATCTGCAAAAGTTTTCAGGATGCCTTTACCTCTTTACCTGTATGGATATTCATCGGACTGGAGCAAGATTGATAGTGAAGTTATTGCGATTTGCATAGCATGAAGTGTTAACGGGCTTCCATTGACAGATGTTGCGCCGGAAAATTGAGAGATCTAAAACGTCGATTCAAATTCAAGCACTTGCACTTGAAACCAGTAGTAATGAGATGAAATATAGTGTTTCAAAAATTCAAAGCAATGACGGAATTAGAATTCCCTTCCACACATTGAATCATTCATGTCCTTCATTCATAAGAATTCAACGGGAATAGAGAGTAGTAGAAATTCTTCTACATCGTGACACGGGAAACCTAAGAATTTTTCGCGCGAAATTTATCCGGGCACAACAAATACAAACGATAATAAAGAAGAAGACTCGCGATCAGTTGACCGAATTTGTTTATTCTGTGCATATTTCAATATTTCGAATTTTAAACCTGCAGTTTTGTATTGATTTTTATCTTGTCAACTTGAAAAACATTTTAATCATGACGGGAAGGCGTGGGGATGGGAAGACGAAATTGAACTTCTTGAAACCAGCAGGTAAAAAGCACAATGAGTTTTTTCATTGATAGTAAAATAATAAAAATAAATTAGTTTTTGAATTTTGAATTGTATTATAAAATGCATTTACATTGTAATGGCAGATGAAGCATCATGGGAAGAAGACAAACCTGACATTGATCCTGTGAAAGAAACGACTTTTGTGTACAACCCGTACCTGTCCTTGTCTTTGGATCAACAGCGCAAAAAATTACCAATCTATCGGAATAAAGACCATATCATTTATCTTCTGGAGAAATTTCAAACACTAGTCCTAGTTGGAGAAACTGGGTGTGGCAAAAGTACTCAGGTTCCACAGGTTAAAAAAATATTGTTTAGTTATTGCATATGAACTTACATCTGATTTCTCAACTTCATTAAAGAATTTATTTTTCGCCCTTGTAGTATTTATATGAAGCCGGATGGGGTGATGAAAAAATAATCGGAATAACGCAACCTCGTCGAGTTGCTGCTACTTCTTTGGCATCTAGAGTTGCTGATGAAATGGGAGCCCTTCTTGGGGACGAAGTTGGGTATGCAATTAGATTTGATGAAAAGTTCGATCCTGCCAGGACTAAAGTTAAGGTAGAGCTTCAGTGCGACATATGAAGTATATATTATTATTGAATAAGATGGAACGTAATTTTTTTAAATGACTTATTTGTCTGCAGTATTTAACAGAAGGACTGCTCATTCGGGAAATGATGAGTGATCCTCTTCTCCGCCAATACTCAGTTTTAATGTTGGACGAGGTTCATGAAAGAACAACCAATAGTGACATCTTAATGGGTTTAATGAGAAAAATTTTAAAGGTACGGTTATGTCTTACATGTTTTGATATTACCCTTACTTGCCACTATTGACAAAAAACCTAATTATAATTTTGAAATAGAAACGTTCCGACCTCAAATTAATAGTGTCATCCGCTACTGTTGATGCAAAAGAATTGCAAGAATTTTTCAATTTGAGAGAAAAGAAATCAAGCAAGTCGTCAAGAAACAAAGACACGTCTGTTATATTAACGGTTGCCGGACGAACTCATCCAATTGAAGTGTGTTATTCCCAGGGTATGCGAATCAAAATATGTATTGATGGTATTTCATTGTTAAAGTATCAGATCATGATAGATTGTTTGTGTCACATAGAGCCTGTTCCTAACTATGTAAAAGATGCTGTAAACACAGTTGTAAAAATTCATGAACGAGAAGAGAAAGGAGACATTTTAGTTTTTTTAACTGGTCAAGAGGAAGTAGATACAGCATGTAACTTATTACGACAACATTCATCTTCTGTAAAAAGCAAAGCGGGATGTAAGATGGATACTTTTAATGATGTTTCATTTAAGAATTACTAAGTGTATGTTTTTTTCATACTTACATAGTGGAGCTAAACGTACTTCCCATGTACGGGACGTTACCTGCAAGAGACCAGTTAAAAGTATTTCAGCACACACCAAAGGGCAGCAGGAAAGTTGTGGTTGCGACCAATATAGCAGAGACTTCTATTACTATCTCCGGAATAGTTTACGGTAAGTATAACTGTCTATCGATTTTCAGAAAATGCCAGAAAACACGAATTATCTTAATTTAACTTTTAGTTGTGGACTCCGGATTTGTAAAGATGAGATGGTTTAACCCCGAGTCCTTCACGGATGCACTAGTTGTTGTCCCTACTTCTAAAGCTTCTGCAACCCAAAGAGCCGGAAGAGCAGGAAGAACTCAGGCAGGGAAAGTTTACAGGTAAATTGCACAGCCGATTCTGGCATTCTGGTATTGAATGAGCCAGTACTTAACAGATAATACAACTAAATTTCTAAAACACTTGGATTTTAGACTGTACACAGAAGATGAATACGAAAAGCTGGAACGATCTTCTCCCCCAGAAATTCAAAGAAGTGATTTATCCTCGACCGTACTTCAGCTGAAAGCACTAGGAATTGATAACATAGTCAGGTTTCATTTTCCATCGCCACCACCAGCAAAGAATTTAATTTGTGCAGTAGAATTACTGTATGCGCTTGGTGCATTAGATGGCAAAGGGAATCTTACATCACCGTTAGGAGAACGAATGTCAGAGTTTCCTCTACCACCAACATATGCCAAGATGCTGTTAATGTCAGGAGAATACGGTTGTGCTGAAGAAGTTGCATCAATTGCAGCACTTTTACAAGTAGAAAGTGTTTTCCAAACTCCCTACGGCCAAGCATCTGCTCGAGCTAGGATGATGAAACGAAAATTTGAAGTAGCCGAAGGAGATCTTTTAACATTACTAAACGTGTACTCTGCTTTCGTTGAAAGTGGAAGCACAAAACACTTTTGTAACCAAAATTATCTTCATTACAAAAGACTAAGAAGGGCAGATGAAATTAGGACTCAAATCCTGAAAATGCTCAGAAGATTTCAACTGCCTGTTGAGTCCTGCAATGGTATGTGCTCAAAATAAAATTATGAAATTCAATGTACCTGGAAATAATTTATGAGTTTTATATGATTAGCAAAATGAATAACTTTATTAAATACAGGATCCATGGAACCTGTATTAAAATGTATTGCTGCTGGCTTCTTTCCTAATGCTGCGTATCTTCATCATTCTGGCTATCACAGAACTGTTCGAGGTGACATGCCTGTAATGGTTCACCCATCGTCTGTCCTGTATACATTACCTCAACCCCAATGGTAAGATTCAAGTTCGAATGAATTCCAAAAATTCGAGAAATCATGAAATTAAGGCACTAAAAGAATTTACATTTTTTTCTACTTTTTTCAGGCTACTTTTTTCAGAAATCATTCACACTACCCATGTTTATATGCGCGATTTAACAGTTGTTCAACCACAGTGGCTTGAAGAATTAGCTCCTCATTTTTATAAGAAAACTACTGAATTAAATCATTAGAGAAAAAAATCAATTACATGTTTGAATGTTTATCAATTTATCAGCTTTTTATCCTTTTTACTGTTATTGATGAATAAAATAATGAACAAGAAACATGTATGCAAACACAGTTTAGTAGGAGATGGGCAGTTTTCTCATTATCCGAAGTCAGAAAACAGGAATTCAGTTCAAGATAAGAGGACAATCAATCCATCAGGAACTGAGCTGAGCTTAGAGTAATTTTAAAATGTTGAATGGGAATTGTTCACAAAGATTAACTACAGGAGCTGCTGCAGTATCTCATATTTCTCTGTTGATCAGATTTTATAGTAAAAATTAGATTTTATATGGTAGCTTATAATAACGTATTTGTGCTTGTACAGATCTTGTTATGGTGGTGCATTAATAAATGACAAGCATTACTGATATTAATATCAGCCTGTTCTCCTGAAATCCCTTCGGGGTTATGAGAGACGTTGTGTTGTAGATTGGACTCACCTTTGAAGGAAGATTATGTGACGATTATCACAAACACGCTTTCACATGAAATCGAAGTAGCATAAAAATGCATTTTGCTCATAAAAAATAATATGTATGAATGTCTGGAAGTCCATTCAAGGTCAATTTTGTACGTAGACAGGTGGCTAAGATTGTGCGTGAATGAACTATCTATACGCATTTTATGCGTAACTATTGTGACACGCATACGTGCGATGGCTGCTTACAAGTTTAACTGCAATAGCTACCAGCTTTCAACTTGAAACTAGTAACGCATGGCATGTGAATAATCTGTCAGGGCAGAAATTCTAATGAACCGGATAAACTGGACCTCCAGGAAAATCCAGAAAGGTGCAATGCTAATGAAATGCTGCTGACCAGTGAGCAGTTGTAATATCATTGTTACGTTTTATTTTATAGCTCTAGGCTGACTAGATGCAGGACTCAAAATCATATAATCAGTAATACATGATCATTTCCATTACAGACGATAATGCAATCGGAATTTAGCTATTTGGCCAATTAAATATCCATTACTCTCCCTCTGTCCTGGTATAAAAGCTGATTCATCCAGCAACTGTCCTCAGTTGGAGTCTGAAGAAGCTGAAGAAATCGCTAAAACTTATTGTCACTGCCATGAAATCCCTTTACTTACTTTTTGCAGCAGTTTTCATTGGGACTGCATATTCGCAGCAACCCGAAACACTTACTAATTCCGGAATCTACACTCTCTACAATCGTGGAGACAAAGGCGTGCGTACATTTTTAGCATTCCTAACTGATCATCCTTTAACATTTGGCTACACGCAATGAATTTGTTTTCTTTGTTGCATCTCAAACAGTACTTGACTTCTATTGGAGACAGCAAATTGGTATCTACAGACGTGTGGCGTGATACTGGATCACAGAAATGGCGAGTAATCAAGGGATGTAAGTCACAAAATATGATATGAAGCGCTAGTTAAAAGCAGTAAATTGATTTTTCGAGCTAATTTCAGATATCGCGTCCGCTTACATGTTTAAGCCAACTTCAGAGGAAAGCAGTGCAATTTATGTCACTAATCACAATGTCGTTAAAGGCTTGAGTGGATTTGGACTTTCGAGCACACTGTATTGGACGATACTTAAAACCGATCGTGGCTACTTCAGCGTCCGCAACTTGGACTCTAGTGAATGTCTGGAATCTCTTGGGTACGATTCTTATAAATTAAATGAGAAACCATGAATTCCTCATGCAATAATGTGCCGATTGTTCTCTACTTTGTGCAGATTGGGCAAAGGACTTCGTGCTGCCCCTTGTATCAACTCTCCTCTGCAACAATGGGCTTTGCATTTGCTCTGAATCTACATGAATACGTCTTCTAATACACATGCACTATGAGTAGCAATACTTCATTATTATACTCTTTTTGAACAGACAATAATAAATTACCTGCATTGATTCAATTCGCAGTTTAGAGTCATCAATCAAGGCAAATACCAAATTCATATTCATAATAAAAATCCCTAATAATAAACCTTGCAAGAATGTCCCGTTCAAACAACTTGCAGCATCTGAGGATTATGTGCTTCAGGAGTATTGCGTGAAAAATTGAGGAAACTCACTACTGAAGTAATTACAGATAAACGATAATACACATTAATAATTATTAAGATAGCATACACACTATGCACCTTCCATAATGCCACAATGGCCAAAACGTGTCTTCTGCATGAATTAAGCAAATTAGGCTTACGATTGCTGTTTCACCCATTCCTCCATCCATTGACAATTAGTGTCTTAATTGGACACTTGACCATAACTCTATCCTATCGTGTAAACTTCATCAGTTAGTTATTGATACAAAATGTGAAAATGCTTATCTACTACCAAAAGCTCCATTTGCAAAAATCAATTCCTTCAAGAGGTATTAGGATGTTGGTGGAAACGGAAGCTTCATGCGAATCACTACAGTCCTCCTTGTGCTGGAATAGATGCGATCTACTGTGTTCAATTCCACCAAGAGAATGGGAATGTAAGTATCATAACTTTAATATCATGTCTTGAAAAGCAACCATGAATATAAAAGCAGAAGTAAAAACGAGTTTTTGGTTTTTTCACAGTCTTTTTAACTTTAATATCATTTGTGTATGATAAAAAGATTACATTAGTATGCACTAGACGTTCTTAAAATTTAAAGGTAATATATATAATTATATATATTTGATTCATGACACATAAATACATATACTCTCGATGTTGATCTGTGTACAATACTGGCCGTTTGTTTTAATATAATTTCTGAGTTTCATTTCTCAAGGCAAAAACTACTTAGGAAACTTCTAGCACAAGTCCAACAACAAAAATCTCATTGAATTTAGTATAATTTCAAGTAGTCGTACATCAGATCCATCATAGCTCTAAAAATATTTTACAGACAATCGGAGTAATCAATGGTAGGCCAATTATATCATTATTCAATGGAATTGAGAAGGCATATAAGAATTTGGGATTCACTTTGTCTTGAGGAAAAAAATAGTGACGATTTGCTAAAAAGCTGGGGATAGCTATAACGAAGGTCCTGGAAACCAAGAGCGTTGTAGTAGCCTATTATGGTTGGATCACTTGGGGGAGTGATATATATATATCTTGAAATCCCCCAAGTGATCCAACCATAATAGGCTACTACAACGCTCTTGGTTTCTAGGACCTTGGTTATAACTTACGAGCTGCCTATCATAACACACCTAGAACACAACAATATTTTTGTAAAACACAATTAGACATGCCAGCCGTTAATCTCGAACGTAATAGTTCAGCAAATATGGTTTTCGAAATTAATTTGACTTTCGAAACATTTCTGACAGTTGGAACAGAATCTCATAGGTTCCGGACTGGCAGATGATTGCCTGCGGACTTTGAATAACTCAGTGACAGGTCGTGAAACGCCTTCCTCTGCTGATTTAGGTCTGGTGTTAGGAATCACTTCATTTGTGGAAGCTTCTTGTTCAGGAGAAGGTGATGGTGCAGCTACAGTTATTCCTTCCGCGAGAATCATTGGTTGACCGGTTGCGTCGGTTGTCACCGAACTCAAATGTGAATTTGAGTTACCGATCGCTAAGTTAACGTTCGAAGTTGAAGCGTTGAAAGTAGGCTGATCCAATCGCTGGTTAAAAGCGTTAACTTGTTCATTCAATTGATGAATTTGTTCCATGTAGATTATTCTGCTGATTCCATCGTTCGCAATCTCATTTATTTGCGTTGGATTAGGAGCAGATATTTGTAATGACGCATAGCTCAAAGACATGTGTGGATTTCTCAATGACTGCGGGTTCTGACGGTATTGAACGCCTACTTGCTGTTGGAGATGTCGTTGAATCTCTCCTTGCTGTTGGTGGTGGTGGAGATGTCGTTGAATTTCTCCTTGCTGTTGGAGATGTCGTTGAATTTCTCCTTGCTGTTGGTGGTGTTGGAGATGTCGTTGAATCTCTCCTTGTTGTTGATGTTGAAGGGGTCCGTGCTGCTGATGTTGAATCCCGCCTTGCTGTTGATGTTGAATCACTCCTTGCTGTTGATGTTGAATCACTCCTTGATGTTGATGACGATGAGCTATCTGATGCTGATGGTGGTGAGCGCTTAATTGCTGCTGATGTCGAATAAAGTTGGGAGTTGAGTTATATGAACTTTGTGTAGACTGCGGATATTGCTGTCCTTGATATGAAACGATGCTGCTCATACTAGTTCCAGGACTGCATTGAGTTTGGTTGTAAGGAACAAGTTGTTGCTGTTGACGTGAATAGTGTTGACCTGAATACATGCTGGTATTTATATTTTGTTGAACATGTCTTCCATTTGACGTGGATGGTACTGCCGACTGCATCTCTGAAGCTGCTGTGGTGGTATAAGGATACGCAACTTGAGAATGTGGCATTGTTTGCGAATTATGGGCTTGTCTAGCCATAAGATTCTGTTGGATGAAAATATGTTGAGGGACAGATGTTACAATTGGAGTTCCATATGGGAGTGAACTTCTGTCGAAGGTATCTCTTTGGCTTGCTGGTACAATTGCAGCAGTACGAAGTTGGGGTTGGGATGAAGAGTGTGGGGGATTTAGAATTGTCGGTTTCAGTGCAAAGACTCTACCTGAGTCTTTTTTCCCTTGTCTTAACAGTGGATTGGGAACTCGGAACGTTATCTGACTGGAGCTCGTTGGACTTGATACTGGTAACCGATTTGAACTTGATTTTTCAATCGAGTCATCTGTACGTGATCCAACAATAGCACCTGACAAATCTAGTGTTGTAACTGGTTTAGTAGTAGTAATTAATCCCGGAATGGATGGAATCACACTATATGTCTGTGACTGAGAAGGTGGTGTGGACGGTTGATCTCCTGTACTTGGTATTAGGCATGATCTCGAAGATTCATTTTGTGGACTTTTAGGCGAATCAGCTAAATCGGGTGAGCCAGTTACATCAACAATTCTTATTCCATGCGGATCATCGTCTACCTCTTCAATGGGTGCTGGCGAAGTGTTATTTATGACAGCATTTTTAGGTTCTGGTTCAGCAGCTGCCTCTTTAGTTGCATCCCCCGACTCCAAAGTAATCAGAAGGTTGGATTCCGGTTGTTGCATTTCTTTATTTGTTTCAGGTCCAACTATATTCATCGCAATTGATCGAAATTCACCGTTCATCGCATGTGAAGCTTCGTTGGAAGTGTTACTGACTGGTTTTAAAACTTGAGAGGAATTAGAAGCCGTAGACTTGACACGCTTATTCCTTCTGTTCTTGTTTTGTGGAGTAGCAGTAGGAATTTGATCTATGGTTTCTCCCAGTTTTTTGTTGATCATTTGAGCTACCAAATTTGCTTTCCTCACTTCATTTGAAACTGGTGGATGAGTGACAAGGGTCTCACTGTCCTGATTTTCATTGCTTGCGGAAGAAGGAGGTGAATCATTATTAACTTCAACTCTTCGTTTCTTTGGACGACCACGACCTTGAGTTTTACTTTTAGGGCCAATTTTTCTTTTAGAAGATGCCGTCGGTGTTGGTAGGTCTATTTGAGATACAGGCGTACTGGTGTCATGCAACGAAGCATCTTTGCTCAATAGTTGTGTGATTAAGGACGCATTCGTCATAGCTTGAATTCGGCTTCTTGGTCCAATTTTTACCTTATCCAGCTCTGAGCTTGACTGTGGCGAGGTGGATTTAGGTTTAGCCTTGGATATTATGGGATTCGAGTTGTTGTCGACATCTACTTGTGCATTTGGCTCAGACCGTTGGACGATTATATTATCAGTGCCTTCAATAACGAATTTAGCGTGCATGATTCCTGTTAACAAATTCATTTTCTTCTGTGAATCTTTTCCATTTTCGGTATGAGGACCGTATTCTTCCAATCTTCTGTTGTGCTCAGTATATTTATTCAGAAGTCGTTCCAAGTTCAAGGTTTCGTAATATTCTTCGCAACTTTCGTTAGGATCCTCAGCATATGAAACAGGTACATAAGTGCATCTTCGTTTACCATGAGATGTTGAGGCTTCTGACGCTTGTGAGTTATATGCTGTCGAATCTTCATGAACTATGTTCGTTTCCACGTTTTTCATATGCCCTTTGAGATGTTTGAGCAAATTGGCGTATTTGTATGGAGCCTTGCAAATGGGACACAATACTTCTCCTGGTGTCATGAGCTCATTGTGTGTTGTTCTGTAGTGATTCTCGATGGGCGTATCTTTACTTAAAAGCTCGAAGCAAATCCAACATTGTTTAAGTCCATGGCTTTTGACGCACTTCGTAGCTGCATCAATGGTCTCGTAAAACGTACTGCAATGGGAGCACTTCAAAAGCGTTGTGTACCATGCATTGGCATTGTGACGAATATCACTGCCTCCAGACAGTACTCTGTGTGCTGGTAATCGCAGTTTAGGAACTTGCCCATTCTTCTTTCTTTTCCTATCTTCGGAAATCTTTCGTGATTCTTCTTGCTGCTTCTCGAAGTCACGCTTCATTTCCATGAGTTCTTCCCATGATTTTCCCTCCGTTATAGCGTCGGGTGGTTCTTCTTTCACCTTCGGTTTCACATAGTTGTAATTATGTACTCGAGGAATATCCACTGTTTTTCCATTCTCCACAGTTTCTTTGATCCGAGCAATACGACGATCTCCAATCCGCTCAAATACTACGATTGGAATTCCAAGTGGAAATCTTTCAAACCCAGGCTGCGCATCACCACCTGAAAAAATTAGCGCATTGTTTTAGTAAGCTGTTACTTATGGCTTCGTGATATTCTTTACTCTAGTGTCGATGTAATTTATATCTCAATGTGCCAAGTGTGTGTAAAACTGCCCTAGTCTAAAAAAGGTTTTGCGGCTTAGGTTCATGATAAATGGTAATCTAACTCTCTGCTGTGTTACGACGATGAATAAATTTATTTAAATAAAATCCTTAAATCAAACTTGTTGTTAGTTTTCTATAAAAGCACTAGATTTATTTGGCTACAGGAATCATGCAATAGATACAGGCCAACAGCATTGAACACTACCCTCTGGGTCTATTGATAAACATAATTCTGCAAGGACATTCTTCGTTCCAAATTAAATCAAGGCTATATTTTGGTCCAACGTTCCTTTCCCTTCCTCATCCCCTGCGTTGTTCGTTCCTGTACGAGATGTAATTAAAGGAGTTCAAGGGATTTACACTTTACAGACAAACATAGACGAGTTTTCTACAATTTTTTAAGCGTTCATTTCTAACTGCAAAAAATCATCTCTGTTAGCTACAAAAGTAAGAGATTTCTTATATGAACCGTTTGTTAAATTGAATAGCTTAAGTTTATGAAAGTAATGAATGATCCATCCAATCTTGAACTACGTATCAATTGATCTAAAGTTATTTCATACCTGCAGCTGAATCTCGAGCCAAATCTGCAACGAAATCATCCAAGTTCGGGATTCCAGAAATGGAACGTTTAGGAGAGTGAGTTTTCTTGCAATCCACAACGTGTCTACTTAATCCAAAATGGCTGAACACTTCAAAAACTTGTCGACACAATAAACATTTCCTGTTTTTATAATCGTACAAGCCTTTGATTTCTGCGCCACAGACTTCCGCATGATGTAACAGTTCTGTGAATTAAAAATTGAACCCATTGATTATTTGTTTGTAGAGTTAGTCAACCTGCGAACACTAACAATCAATTCAAAACTCATCCAGACATGATTAAACCGATAACAGTAAGATGAATGTACCTTCTTCTGTCGGAAAAGTATTGCCACAAAAGAAGCACTTGTTAGAACTTGCTCTTTCCAGTGAACCTGAGTTCTTAGTAGCATTTATAACTGCTGACTGTGCTGCTTGACTGACGACAGGACTAACAGCTGCAAAATATCCAAATTTTGAACTGGCTGTAATATGTGCGATAAACTACTTTATAGCTAGTAATTTACTTACATTTAGGCTGTCTTGATGACATATCAATTGTAAATGGAGTAGATTTTTTCTTCTCTGCAACTGCTAAGGAGTTTCTTCTTTTTACAGATGCTGGTGCCGGCCGTCCTGTTCGCCCCGGTCCTTTTTTCTTCACCAAAAATGACGGAGAGACTTTTCTCTTCTCTGGTGTTGGTGCTGGGGTTGTATTTTTCACCGGTGTTGTGCTTCCTCTCTTCAATTTTACCCTTTCTGCTAAAGTTGTATTTACTAAGGGGAGTCCTGCAGCCTCAGCCGCAGCAGCCGCCGCCTTAGCTTGTTTCACCATGGCTCTGGTAAGCCCGTTCACAGGTCTAAATAAATCTTCCAAGTCTGATTCTGAACTCCCAGAACCGTCAGAACTTGAAGTTACAGGCTTCTTTCGCCGTCGCGGTGGGCCTTCTAATAATATAAACACAAGATGTGTTTTTGAGTACAATGGGTTCCACGCAATTGGCAACAGAAATGCCAGGCAAAAATCGCTCATGAATTAATATCTTACTTGAGCTACAAGGCTTAGGGCTTGTACTTGGTCGCTTAGTCGTGCGGTGTGAAGAAGCAGACGAGGCAGATGGACTTCTAACTGGGCTTGGTTTTTCCTTCTTCACATCAACTGAAGAAGAAGAAGCAGGATCGCCATCGGTTTTCTGTTCATCTCGACTTTCACGCTGCTTCGTATTAGAAGTCCCGCTGCCTGGATTATCCTGAACTTCAACCGTCAACTCATCGCCTTCATCCTCAGAAGCAACTTCACTCAAGTCCTTGTATCGAACCAATTCCTTTCGTTTCTTCCTCACCACTTCTTGCACGACAGGTTCTACTTCACAATCGTGATCGACGCCCAAGAACTGCAAAATGCCCAGGATATGACGAATATTCCCCACTCTAAAGCTACTATATCCCGTGTAGAGGAACGAAAGTGCAAGCTCCATGTCTTCCAACCTGAAGTCTTTCATGGCAATGAAAATAGGCTGCTCAGGTGTTGGAATACCCACCTACGAAAATATAAGTTAAATATTAAATCTCCCCACAATTACCACCATCACCACCACCATTAGATTCTTTACGCTTCAAAATAACTTTTTTTAACTCTACTCACCTCTCTAATATTGTCCGTAATCAAACCCTTCAACAGCGGCGAGAAATACATCAAAACAGCCTTGTGACACGGAATGAATCCTCCCTTACAACTGATGTGAACATCACACTGAGCACTCCGAGCATTTCCTCCTTTCTGCATCTCAAACACATAATTCGCAACCCGATCTGCTTTGGTTGCTCTTATTCTTATCATTCCTCGTTTCTCAGGATCATGGCCTTTAAAAAACAAAAAAAAACAATTCAAGCTCGTCATTCCAACTTCCAATATGACTATGCACATATTCACTTCAAACTTCAAATTCAAACTACAGCCTCATCAATTATTCCTCTCATCATTACACTCACCCGGTACTGTCGGAAACCTATGCCATCCCACAGAATCCCACGACTTGGTTAGATTAACCAATCGATAAATTTCCTGAAGTTCTTTTGACGTGATCTGCACCACTCGGTCCGTCATTTTTGAATCCTTCCTTCTTCAGCCCCCTCCCCTCCTCCTCCCTACACAACAACAACAAACCTCTCTCTAAATCCTCTACAGTACTCTACACTTGTCTTACACCAGGTCTTTCGAAATCGACAGGTACAGTAATACTCTTAAGACCAGCATACCTGAGAGAAGTGACCACAATCGTATCGGGATGGGGAGACGCGTGTCGGCTGTTGACTGTTTGTATCTACCTAGTGTGAGTAGTGTAGTGTTGGAAGCGCGCACGAGACTGAGGACTGGAAGCCCCAGATACAGAGTCTAGCTAGAGTGTGGCTGGTAGTGTAGTACGACGTGTACGTTGTTTGGAGTTAGGACTGACGACTCGAGTGAAGACACGACGGTTGGCGCCTTTTTCCCTTTCTCTCGACCGCACAACGAGGAGAGGACGGCCACCGGTTTCTCTCACTCGATCTCACTCAACCCAACTTCAATGATGAACTCCTCTCTCTCTCTCTCTCTCTCTCTCTCTGTCTCTCTCTGAAGTCTCAATATGGTTTGGCCACTCTGACCACACTGACCACCTGAATTTACCGTTTTATTGTGCGTAGTAGTAGAAGTAGTAGTAGTAGTAGTAGGCTGATTGAGAAATTGAGATTATACACTGAATTCGATTCGATGAATAAGATTCGGAGTGTTCGGGGATAATCTAGGAGGCAAGTTCTGGAGTCTAGAGAGACCCCAGAAGCCCAGGAATGATGATGAATATTGTACAACTAAAATTATTATGAGACGAGAGGTTTTAAATGCTCAATGAAATGAAAAATCTAAAATCTCTAAGTGTGCAAATGTGCATGAGATGATGAGATTAAATAATAATAAGTAAAGAGTATATATTGGCTATAAATAATGTTCGGATTTGCTTCAACATATAATAATCTCACGAAGACACTTCAGCAACGATGTTGTTGGGTTTAAGTTACACGGATTGAAAGTATAATAACTTCCCGAGAGGAATTCTGAGAGAGAGAGAAGAGATAAGAAATCCAAATCTTGTTTGGCTGTAATAATGTTTGCCTGAATATTCTATGTAGGTTATATAATATTATATTGTATCATGTAAAGATTCTTCAGAGAGAGTTGTTACATGATGATGGTGAGTTGCTCATGAAAGGGTCTCGAGTTTAAATGCTCTCTCCTACACGGTTGGATGTGTAATTTCTTAAGCAGGCATGTATTTCTAATCTGAGGAGTCCAAGGAAATGCTACAAATCTTATACACTTCTTCCAATATGCTTGTTGCAATTGGTTTCGACTTGGGAATGAATAGATCTGATAAGCAATTCGAGATATACTAAAAACTAAAGACGAGAATAAGAAACTCGAGACTCGGATGTATGACTCATATGAACTGTAACTAATGGGCTTTTAATCTGCTGGGACAATATTAAACCCCCTATGGAAAAGTAAGACCCAGAAGCTGGCTTGATTGTCAAGTCTATACCACAAAATAATAAGTACCTCGAGTAATCTGACAGTGAAGTCCTCAAGTCCCAACAATAGGAAAAGGTGGAGGTGGTTACAATATACAATGTACAATAGCTATCGAGAGGCGAAGGTGACTCACACAAATCTTGGAAGTGAGTGAGTACTATACTTGGAGCAAAGTTAACAGGTTGTATGAAATAATGTGTATGTGCATCGAATCGACCGGGACTTCTATACACTTTCAAATCATGCACGTCCAGACAAGCTTATTTATTTATAGAGACATATATTGCAAATAAATGAAAGCACGCAAAAGAGTGCGCAGATATTTCAGGTTATAATTCGACTCGGCTTCCAGTTTAAGTCGTTAAACGGTAAGTCCTCGGAGTTTATGGAGTTAGTACCATAAAGCAGGATCATGTGATGTGGCGACGGATCGGTGTCGCACTATATTGGCGTGTAAAGAAGATATATAGCTATGTGCAGATATTATATTACATTTGCATATACATACGTATATATAAACGAAAAAGTCGAAATAGTCATTATTGATTGACAAGCCAATATGTGTTTTAACCTTTAACCTCCTGAGAGAGTTGAAAATTGTAATAGTATCCGCTTATCACACCACATTCTACAGAGCACATTCTTCTTCTTCAATTATTGGCTGGTGATGTATAGATTTCCTACACAGGATGTTTGATTTCGAATGACTAATCACGATGCATGTGAGAACTCCATGATAATTTAGTCATGAGTGGTTAAGTATTTAATTATCCTCCGTAAAATTAATCTGAAAGGCTCTCGTGCTGTTAGTCTATTTATCGTGTATTACAACAGATAGAGATTTCTCTGTTTTGGTTCAGAATGTTTGTAGAGGCATGGAGGTATACATTTCTGATCCATTTGATACATACGAAAGACATTATTTCGACTATTCGGCTGCATACAAAAACTCCAAGACATGTTTGTGAAAAATGGAACTGAGATTGTTTAATCAGCTAAAGCCCAGAAGCTCAAGAGTGACATGCTTACAAAATAAACTATTCGATTTTCATGTATGTTAGGAGAAATGAAGAAACTAGACCATATAGTCTGCTGATAATAACCTTCGGGGAAATTTAACAAAATTTATGTAGAGCTACTCGTTGAGTGCTTTTAGAAGTCAATAAAGCTACGAGAGAAACATAGGGCGAAGGCCAAAATCAGAACTAAAAGGGAGGAATAATACAACGGGACAAGAAATAAGTATATTACGAAGACTTCTACAGTTCTTTCTACACTTTAACTGATCCGAAGACCCTAAACTACCCAAGGACACACACGGGACTATTTGAGACTCAGAACTTAAAACCCGTTCGTGCAACTATTCCTGGCCTTTGCTCTTTTCTTGTTCCGGACACGAACCGACCTCATAGCAATCTCAGTCTCATATACTTCATTCTCAGCATCTCAACTTTCAACATTTCAATAAATACACTGCCCACAAACAGTAAGAACATTTAGAAGTTTATTACTTGTGTAATGTCTACATGTGTCATGAAAATATTGAAATTTGAGCTATCCATACATGCTGGCTATTGGTACAACAACGCAGCTAACAACAAATCATGCTTGTAGAATAAATAGTTGAATTTCGCTTGAGTAAACAAGTTTAAAGTTTCACTGAAAAGATTAAACAAAATAAGAAAAAGAAAACTAAAGAAAAGCAAACAGCACGAGAAGATTCTGAAATGATACATCCATATTGAGGACTAAACAAATGTTAATGTTGCATACAATTTGCTACACGTATTTCCGGAGCTAAATTATTGATTGAACCCGTAGAGATCGAGTATTCACTTTTTTTTAAGCTTAAGTGTGGAAGTGTGTTAAATCCCTTACTTCAGTTGTTTCTTTGAAAATCCATTATCGATGCAAATAGACTCGGCTACTTGATCGAGTCTCCATGCATGAGAATGCATTGCAGATCGAGCAGTAGTCTCACTCTTTCTGTGTGATACATAAAAAGTTTCTAGGAGATTCTTCGGCTTAATACTTAAAAAGCTGCACTTTCCTCCTTTCTAACCATAGAACGTAGAATTAAGTTGGAAAGTGCTCGGCCACATCTAGCACTGTCATTTGATGTTACAAAAGAACTTTTCAACCTCCAATATACAGCATTGTAATATATGTGAAAATGTTCAAGGCTATTCATCGCCATTTCATTACAACCATTGCCATAAAAAACGGTCAAATGGTGAATACACTAAGTCACTAAATAACTTTGGCTATATAATGTTGTGGAGCTGAGGACTCCAGTGGCAATATAATTCTTTTCATAGTTAGAACTTGAGCATCAGGACATTTAAAGGACAATGCATGAAAGCAGCCGTCTGTTCGCCACAGATCGGGACGACCAGAAGAACGCACGATATAATAATATGGTACCAGAAAATGTATATGGATTCCATTGGGACGACTCTCCACTTCCGATGAATGAGTTTTCACTGTCTCTTCATGTCTTGAAAGCACCAAATGCCAGGCTTAAATTCAGAGAGAGAGACAAGGAGGAATGTTTTTCTGAGTGAATACTGGAATTACTATTTGAATAACAAAGTAGTCTTAAGGAAGACAAAAATGTCTCTTGAGCATTGCCATATGCATTGCCAGCAGTCTGATTTCTGGTGTCCTATACAAACAGGACGGATGGCAGATTGCAATAAAAGTATATGTTGCTGTGTATTTCATCAACTATAAATATGATAGAATGTTACGAACATTTGTTGTCTACGACATCCCCAGAAAGAATTGGAACTTGGAACCAAATGTCACAAACAAAAATCTATACCTACGACCGAAAAAGCTTTTGACTTCACTCTCTCTTTGATTCATTTCTGTCCCTCCATTTTTCTCCAGAATAAGATAAATCATCATTTACACAGGTATCCGTAGACGTAGGCTACTTATCTTTAATTTCTATAAAATTCTTAGTTTCAACACAAAATATCTCTTTAAAGCTTTAAACAAACCCGGAGCAATATTCGAATATTAAACATTATTGAAGATGAGATAACTGCCAACCTAAGTCTACGAAAGCATTAACATGAATTCAGTTTATTGCTGGAAATGAATGTGAAGGAAGACGCGGAGATTGAGAAAAGCAATTTAGGGGAATAATATATAAGAAGAAGCAGGAGGAAAGGTATTGGTGAAGCGAGTCCTGGTTGAGATGTGAGTGTAGGAAGGAGTTAGTAT
>Ga0194135_10000714_pt1 | contig 19482 bp, 10 predicted proteins | sample LitLau_LLRF_2013_FD_134024 | JGI IMG/M metagenome (GOLD analysis project Ga0194135, IMG submission 134024) | Freshwater sediment microbial communities in response to fracking from North America - Little Laurel Run_MetaG_LLRF_2013 (version 2) | ecosystem: Environmental > Aquatic > Freshwater >...
GTGCAAGAACAAGTACAATTTTATAGCTCTGCCGATTTTGTTTCATTACGCGAGATTTTTAAGAGTTAATTTCAAGAGTTTTAACGTAAGAAGGGGGACGAAGACACGGGGGGAGGAAATAGCAGCGACGTTGGTCACGATTCCTGTGGGTGTGGATAGTCGAGAGAAGAAGAAGGGGGAGAGGAGGGGAGCAGATTCAGTGACGGAAGCGTCGGATTTCTGCTTTTAATTTTTTTTATTTCGATAAGTTGTGTGCCATTAAGTAGGACGAATGCAAACGCTGCAATGGTCCGGAGACGAAGCAGAAGGTCAGCAACAAAGGCTACAGCCTCAACCGCACCTAATTGTCCATGAAGTTTTGCAATTGCCGCAGCAAACTGTGCCGTTAATTGAAGGAAGAGTCAATTTAGGGTCAATTTCTTCTTATCCGCCTAATTCTGCTGTTGGCGAGGACGCCAGACAACCTGCGACAGTTGTCGTGAGGGATATCCGAAGGTCAGCTAATGCTGGTGACGACGGAGAAGCAGCGCCTGCCAAAAGAATTAAAGTTGCGAGAAGAAGGTTGGGTCCTTTAGGGAAAAAAGAAAATACTAACGGCGGCGGTGGCGACAGTGGGGGAGATAGTCAAGAATCGAAGGTTGGGAATTTAAATCAAGTTGTCGAACTACAGCAGCAACAACAACAACCGATTCAACTAGGAGGCCCTGGAACTTCAGCAGGAACTACGGTTTTCTTCAACGGCAATACTGCAGTTTTGAATTCTTTATTTGCTCAAGTTAAAGTCGCTTCTGGTAGTAAAGAAGACATTCAGAATTCATTACCTGAGATGAGCGACCGTGTACTTGTACTCAATAAGTCCCACTACCAAGGAAGCCATGGGGGTCATGGAGGACATAGTAACAACTCGCCACGAGTTGTTCTTGTCGATAACAGCAATACTATTAACCAACATCATCATGCAGTCACACAAGGCACACTTATAGGAGTTCCAACTGGGAGTAACAATGGACTTGCTGCTGCTATTCCGGCTGGAGCGATTGTTAGTACTACTGGTCCTAATGGCGCTGTCAGATTTGTACGTATGCAGGCTGTAAATGTCAATGAAGCACAGGGTGCTGTTTTGCAACCGCATCAGATTCAAGTGCAAGTTAGAATGGCAGATCCAGTTACTAGCATGAGTAAGTTCGCAAAAACTAACTGAACAACTATAATTTGTGCAAAATATCAAAAACACATTATTGAAATTGTAAATTAATAATTGCATACTTTTCTGCACAGGTTTGTTGGACATGGCCCATAGAGAGTATCAACAAGGATGTTACGACGATGCTGAGCGTCATTGTATGCAGTTGTGGAGACAAGACCCTACTAATACTTCTGTCTTGCTGTTGCTTTCGTCGATACACTTTCAATGCAGGCGATTCGACAAGTAAGCTTCAGATTTCCTCATTACCCCGAAATTGCTGAAGAACTCCATCCTAATGTACTTTTTTACAATTTACAGATCAGCCACATTTAGTACACTTGCTATTAAGCAAAATCCCCTTCTAGCAGAGGCGTATTCCAACCTCGGAAACGTATACAAGGAGCAGCAGCAGCTTCAAGATGCTTTAGAAAACTACCGACATGCTGTAACTCTCAAGCCAGACTTTATTGACGGGTACATTAATTTAGCTGCAGCCCTGGTCGCTGCTGGCGAAATGGAACAAGCTGTCCAAGCATACATTACCGCTTTACAGTACAATCCTGTAAGTTAATATAATTTGAAAGTAATATCGTTGTGTGTTTATTTGGCATTTATCAACTGGTTACTTAAATTACGCTATCTACAACCAAATGCTAATTTTTTCTTCCAATTTTACAGGATTTGTATTGTGTGCGAAGTGATCTTGGAAATCTGTTGAAAGCTCTAGGTCGTTTGGATGAGGCTAAGGTAACTCCTCCTTTCAAAGTAACATAGTAGGAATAATTAATTTAAGAAAGTTGCAAAGAAAACAAAATCCATACCAAGATTACAGAAGTTCTAAAAAATTTCCGAAACGTATATGGCCGAATCTATCACTATGTCAGTATCCAAAGATTGATGATGAGGTCCTTTCAGTCTGATAATGTGAGTAGTGGAAGAAGTGAAGTAATGGGTTTGCTTCGTCAACAGAATTCATTAAATTAGTGTTCTCTCCATTCATATATATTCCTGCCGGTTGCGTAAGCGAGTAGGACTTGTCAGTGTAGTTCATGATCTCTAGTGGTTAGACATTTTTTCTAATGGATTATCCTTTGAAATGGGCAAGGCATATGGGTTTCTTTCAAAAGTTTGTCGTACGATTTGATTTCAAGTATTTTAAATCTCGGCTAGTCAGGAGTTGTGGTTGCACATTCAATCCTCTAAATTGCGTTTTGCGCCAAACATGCGCTGATTCTTCATACTGCGCTCTGTTCATGCATTGAAGCAACTCTCATCTATGAGCCTCTGAGATTTTGTTATTGCTGTAGCTGAGTATAGCAAAACAAATGCGCAAGTATAAAATATTCATTGCGCGCTTGCCGCGCGCAGAAGACGGCGACACCAAGAGAGCCACGTTTCCTGAATGATTCAGTCAGCTGCTGTTGTCACCTCCGGAGGTTCGATGAAGTCGCGCGCGCTCTATTGCATTGGGAACTTAATGGATAGTTTGGTGGATAAAAAAGTGTCTCCAGAGAAAAATGAGTCGAGAATTTTTCTGATTTAATCAGGTCTGTAATATCGTTTCAATTGGAAAAGCACTCTTATTGATCCTCCAATTATCCATTATAAAAGCGTTCAGTAAGACTTACTCTTATTTGGTTGTGGAATCTAAAGTTGCCGTTTTGGGGGTTAGCAGGATTCGATAATCACAGTGTTATTTAGTGTGGATTGAAGTGAGCAGCACAACAAAGTCCTGAAGCCTTTATATAAAGAAAGCTTATCATAGGAAAGAAGCAGTGTGGCGTGCCCATTGTAAGGTTTTCATTCGAAAATGTCTGAATTACGTTCACGTTGGAAGTTCATTACTTCGCTGATTCTAGTGAAACTAGAGGTGAGCCTTTTAACATTTGGTTAAAAAGTTCACCTCGCATCCCTTGCTCTGCTTGTATGCTTGTGCGTGAATTCGAGTGAATGGTGCTGAGTGAGTGTGGCTGAAGCTTAGTATTTAGTAAGAGGTGATGCAAAGAATGAAAAAACCTTTAGAGATAGAGGAAGACTTATGTTGTTCTACTTTCGTTCGAGACTAATGAATTGATTTCATTTTTGATCTTGTTCGGGTAAGTTGTAGGAGAGGTGGTTAGGTTATCACAATGACTTGATGATGAAGGCGATTGGTGATGAGTGGAACCCTCGAACTCAAAGGTCGAGCCCTGGAGACCACCGGAAAAACTGCCAAGAAAGTTTGACGTCACGCTAATGAAAGATTATATGTAGGGAGAGAAAGAGAGAGAGAGAAAGAGAAAGTCAAAATTGAATATTCAACGGTAATCATCCTCTCTACTTCTTTAAATCTACTTATTTATAACGTACCAATTAAATCCCATTCCAATCTACAACTCGTCCCATCAACGAACGAAAGAACGGCATCCGGACCGATCAACGTGAGATACACAGTGTAAGACTATCCCTTGTGTATGTGTAACATTGTGCGCGTTGCATACTCAGTACTTAACTTTTGTTACTCAATGCCTTGAGCGCACCTTTTGCCAGTATTATACTCCGTCATTAGCGCGCATATTAGATAGATCTGAGAAAAGTAAGAAAGCATGAGCGCCCTCAGGAATATCAGCAAGCGTCCCACGTGAGATGAACAGCATGCAACGCTGATGATGAAGTTAAGAAGAGCGCGTGTACTACAGATGCATAATTTATTGCGCTGCGCTATAGACTTACCGCATCAAAGTCGGTATTAGGTAGACTCCGCTGCAGTCGCTGCGCGTAGGAGAGATTTTAACAAGCGCTCTACGTTAGTTCTAGCTGATAGACTAAAGCAGGGATTTGGTGCGCGCGGCAGCAATTAGTAATAAAAAAGCGCTGTACAATTATGACGGACACTATCTATAGGGATTAAGGTTGTAAAAGTATCAGAGTTTTAGGTACAGTAGCGTATTGTTTACGGGGACGGCTGATTCAGCTCTCCAGAAATACTGTAGGGATATTTCTGCGTCATTTCCATGATTTGTTGTTATTATGTAAGGCGACATATTATTGTTTGATAGAGAAAAGCTAATGGTGTTTTCTTTGATTTGCTCCCATTGTTCCTCTTATCACATGGTCGAACCGGACTTTTCTCGTTCGTGTACTCGATACTTCTTTCAATCCTTTTTGTTAAATTTTTCAATTTACAAATACGTTGTTTTCAATACCTCCTACATTTCCTTCCTTCACGTCTCAAAAACATCCCTAATTTCATCTTTCGTCCTTAACCAAACCTCATTCCAATACCTTATCTCTCACTCACAAATAAAGGCGTGCTACCTGAAGGCCATCGAGACTCGTCCGGACTTTGCTGTCGCTTGGAGTAATTTGGGGTGCGTCTTCAATGCTCTTGGAGAAATATGGCTTGCTCTACATCACTTCGAGAAAGCTGTTAATCTGGATCCCAACTTTTTGGATGCGTACATCAATCTTGGAAATGTCCTTAAAGAAGCTAGAATATTTGACCGGTTAGTAGGGATAATATTTTTCAGCACACTTCAGTATACTTTTAATATACATAATAATCCTTCTTCACAGGGCAGTAGCAGCTTACCTTCGAGCTCTAAATTTGAGCCCTAACAATGCAGTGGTTCATGGAAATCTTGCATGCGTGTATTATGAACAAGGGTAACTTGATTCCTAATTCATAAACAAAGGTTCTGTGAACATGATTATGAAGTTCTTGCCGCATTTTGGTGTTACAGGTTTACAGATTTGGCAATTGAAACATACAAGAAAGCTATCGAGCTTCAAGCCAACTTTCCTGATGCTTATTGCAATTTAGCTAATGCATTGAAAGAGAAAGGGCTGGTGAAAGAAGCCGAAGATTGTTACAATACCGCCCTGAAATTATGTCCAACTCATGCCGATTCTTTGAACAATCTTGCTAACATCAAAAGAGAACAGGGGTTCATTGAACAAGCAACGGAGTTGTACTTGAAAGCCTTGGAAGTACGTACTAGATTGATTAAATTAAATTAGTGTGTAGTTCCAACCATTTACCTAAACTTTGGATGCAGGTGTTCCCGGAATTTGCTGCAGCACACTCCAATCTGGCATCTGTTTTGCAGCAGCAAGGAAAATTAGCTGAGGCCCTTAATCATTACAAGGAAGCTATTCGGATTCAACCTACGTTTGCAGATGCTTATTCGAATATGGGCAACACACTCAAGGAGCTCCAAGACATTCCAGCAGCCTTGGGCTGCTATCAGCGGGCTATACAGATCAATCCTGCATTTGCCGACGCTCATTCTAACCTTGCTTCGATCCACAAAGACTCTGGTAACATTCCGGAAGCTATTCAAAGCTATAAGACAGCACTTAAATTGAAGCCGGACTCACCAGATGCATACTGCAACCTTGTTCATTGTCTTCAAATAATTTGTGACTGGAGTGATTACGAAGAAAGGATGGACAAGCTGGTAAGTGTAATCATTACTAATTAATAGCCATGCATATGCCTTTATTAGAATATTAATTAATAGTACTATTGTTTGGGTTTAGGTAAAGATAGTAGCGTCACAGCTGGAAAAGAACCGATTACCGTCTGTCCACCCCCACCACTCAATGTTGTATCCGTTATCTCATAAACAGAGAAGATTGATTGCTGCAAAGCACGCTATGATGTGTGCCGACAAGGTAATGGCCTTAAGAGTGAGTAATAGATGGTTTTCAATTGCAAGGGAACACCTGAATTAATTTTACGCGCAAACTATAAATTGCAAATTATCTAATGGAAGTTATGTATATTCAGATTGCAGTTCTGCACCGAACTCCTTACGATTATCAAATTAGTCTAGCTCAAGGAGAGAGACTTCGAATCGGGTATGTTTCTTCAGATTTCGGAAATCATCCAACTTCGCACTTAATGCAAAGTATACCCGGATTTCACTCCAAGTCGAATGTTGAAGTCTTCTGCTACGCTTTGAGTCCGGATGATGGAACAACGTTTCGTTCTAATATTGCTCGAAAGGCGGAACATTTTGTTGACTTATCAGCGGTAATTAGTTTACTTTTTGTCTAGAATGAATTATATTGAGTTTTAAATTAATTTTTGTGATTACAGGTTATGGACAATGGAAAAGCAGCAGACAGAATTCATAGTGACAGAATCCATATTTTAGTTAATATGAATGGATACACAAAAGGTGCACGCAATGAAATTTTTGCCCTGCGCCCAGCTCCCGTACAAGTGATGTGGCTAGGATACCCAGGAACTTCCGGAGCAACGTACATGGACTACATTGTTACTGATGAAACGACATCACCATTAGAGTTTGAGGAACATTACAGCGAAAAGTTTGCTTACATGCCACTTACGTACTTCATTGGAGATCACAAACAGATGTTTCCTCACCTTACCGAACGACTAGTGGTAGGTGGAAGTGGAACTAACAAGAACGTTGCAGACAACGTTGCAGTGATTAATGCTCCAGATTTAAGCCCGGTTCTGCGACATGCGGATGTTAGAGAAATCAAAGAAGTCGTTCAAGTAACATCAGGGTCTGGGACACCCTCAACTCCTGTGTCGATTTCGCTCAAGGTTGCAGAGTTACCAAATAGTACAGCTATTGATGTAAGTCAGCATTAGAGCTTAGTAATCAATTACGCTCAAGAAAAGTTGTGAACTTAATTTCTGTATTCCATTTTCTTGCAGACAATGATTCGTTCTGGTCATGTGCATACAACAGTCAATGGACTTATATTACAAAATGGACTTGCTACTCCACAGACGAATAATAAAGCAGCTACAGGAGAAGAAGTTCCTCAAAGTATTCTTGTCACGACAAGGCAACAATATGGATTGCCTGAAGATGCCGTTGTTTATTGTAATTTCAACCAACTTTACAAAATTGATCCAGCCACATTACGAATGTGGGTGAATGTAAGTGTCACAGCTGTATTGTCTACAAATGCAATCTGCTTCTTTAACCGATGTATTAATTTATCTAATACCCTCAGATTTTGAAACGAGTGCCCAATGGTGTTTTATGGCTTTTGCGATTCCCTGCTGTTGGTGAAGCCAACATTCTTGCCACAGCAAGTTCATGGGGTCTTCCTCCGGGGAAAATCATTTTCAGTAATGTTGCAGCCAAAGAAGAACATGTGCGTCGAGGGCAGTTAGCTGACATTTGCCTTGACACGCCTCTATGTAATGGACATACGACGTCTATGGATGTTTTATGGGCTGGTACTCCTGTTGTTACACTTCCATTGGAAACACTGGCAAGTAGAGTTGCAGCCTCTCAACTGACTTGCCTTGGAGTTAGAGAGTTAATAGCTAACTCAAGAGAAGAGTATGAAGACATCGCTTCAAGACTTGGAACAGATAAAGAATTGTAATAAACGCTTTGAAAAACCATAAAACCTTACGATTTTTAATAAAATGATTGTTTTCTTTTTATAGTTTAAAAGCTATCCGAGCCAAAGTGTGGCAAGCAAGAACAGAGTCAGTACTTTTTGATGCAGTACACTATGCAGCGCAATTAGAGAAATTGTACAAGAAGATGTGGGAACGGCAAGAAAAAGGGTGGGAGCCTGATCACATCACAGATTTGTCTCTGGTCAGAAGTTCTTCAATATCGGCAGCGTCATAGATTCCTTGCCCACAGACAGTTCCGTTAGAACAACTTTAATCCTCATGCATAATAATAGTGGTAGATTATGAGTCTTCTTTGGTGTATAGTTTAATCTTCGCTCTCTTGTCTTTCTGAGTCTGTCGTTTATCTTTTTGACACTTATGATAATATTTATTACATTACCGATTGTATGTTTGACTACGTTAACCAGTGACAGAATTGTACCGCTAATGGATTGTACATTGTGTATTCTGTTAAAATTGTCATTATTTTTACGAATTATGACCGTGTTAGAAATCTCAGCCTAAGAAGTCTGGAAGTTTAAAAATTTGACTAGTTAAGTGTTATTTTGACTAAATGCAATTCAGGGAGTGCGCAAGGGTATTGACTTACAAGCTGCGTGGTAACATGCATAATTTACGAAGCATAATTCTAACACGTAATAATATAAGATGAAAGTGATATTAAAAGTGAGTTGTTTGTTTCGTCACCAGATATTCTCCACTGAAGTGTGTAAGAAAAAGCGTTAATATTGAGATGTGCTAGCGTTTTTAAAGAGTACTGAAGTTTTTGTTATTTTTATTCTATCCATGTATTTAACCCCTGTCTCTATTTCAAAACCGAAGTAAGAAAGAGCATTGTTGGATTATTTGTGTACTTTAAGTTAGATATGAATGTGTCTGAAATGGCATAATATGACTATAGCTCGATTGCAATGTGACGTGTGTTGATAAATATAAGAACTATAAATGTAAAAAAGAGGCTATAAGTACGAATGTTTTAGAATCGAAGCAGTTTAAAACGCTTCATCATCGTTTGTGAAATGAAAACCTGTTTATTACACGTTGATCCTTTGCATGAGAGAATCGATGCTGTTCTAATAATGACGTGCGCAAGGGAAAAATGAAAAGAGACGAAGATATTACAAAAGTGTGTACCTTATCTGTAAATAAGTATCCCGCGTCGAAATAAACTTATCTCCACTGTTTATTCAAACAGTTCATTTTAAGATATCTTTCTCTGGTCATTCGACACAAATTGCATTTGTTATGGTATACTAAATCGGCATAAATATCATAATAATCCAGAACTAAATTTCCAAATATAAAAGGTAAAAACTAAAATTCCTTGTCCTCTCATCAATTGATCTTCTAATTCCTAGTGTCTCACTGCAACAGCGACGTTTTCCGTCAGACGAGTAGGTTCGTACTCGAGGATTGTTTGTGAACATGCATATAATTTACGTACATATGCATTTGTAGAATAACTAGTCAACGTGTAATCTCACTTATTGTTGTAAATAAGTAAATGTGAATGGGATCGAGTGTTGGAAAATGTTCGTTCCAATGGCTCCAATCATCTCCCCATTATGGTCTGCGTGGATCATGACTTTATTAGCTGACTAGTGTAAACAACTTATAATGATCGACAAAGTTCAAATTGCCACGTAACCAAAATCAATTTTACTGTAGTTTGAGTAGCATGAAAAAATAAAGTCACGTCGAGGAGCCTTATCGCTCAAAACAGCTTATCATCGCATTACTCATCTTCATTCAGACGTCATGTGTTACCTTCCCCTCCATATATATATACTGCTGCTGCCACTATATTATAGCTTTAGAAACTCTGAACAAATCCATGTTACACACAATCCGTAATAATAATGACTCCTGACTCACATAAAGTAGGGACTGACGGGATTACTAGTACTTGATAGTTGATATGCATGAAAACCAACTAGAACACAGAGACATAAAGTCGTAAATGTTTTTAACGGTTTCAAGTTAGTCTCGGTTAGTTATTAATTTAATGTAGTAGAAATGGGAATAACCACACCCACTGAACCAACAGAAGAATATTATTACACGATATATTTGGCGTCTCGTCTTCATAATTCTAATCTCTGGAGCTCTCTCTCTCTCTCTCTTTCTCTCTGAAACTTGTTTTTATCTGAATGAACGCATGGAAAAATGCATATAGACGCGTAGATATTAGTTGTAGATTGTCAAAAGCAGTTAACAAGAAGAATGCAGACACAGAGGATTTGATTGTGATGATGATGAAGAAGTAGAAGAAATGGGTGTATAGGCAGGCAGGCATTCAATGTATAATAATAATGCGTATTCACACACACAAAAGTGCGTTTTACTCCGAGAGTTCCTTCAACCTGAGCAAACAAGAGAGACTCACACACGTGGAGTTTCCTCAGATCATCATCATCATCGTCATCATCATTGCTGGATAAAGTCTCTCCAGAAGTTTAATGCTCGAAGGAACAACCGACGACTAGGCATTAAAAAGACCAGTGAGAAAAATCCCTTATGAATGCATAATGTGTTTTGTTCATTCCTCCACGTCCATGTAATGCATTCGTAATTACATGAGACGAGAGAGAGAGAGACAACTTAGCGTACTGGACTTGTCTCACTGGACTCTTCCTCTGAAACATTTATTCTGATGGACAACGAGAAAGTGACACGTGCTGGATTTGTTGCACTTCTAAAGCTTCGACACAATATAATAATGAGTTCCTCAAGAATTCCTTCTTCTTCGCACACACACACACACAGTAACATTTCTTCCAAACATTTATTTCCTGATCAATGGACCCTGATGAAAAGTCTAATTTATGATTTCACGCTCCCTTCGTCTTGTCCTCATTTATCCTTCTCTCCACTTCCTCTCCAGGAGTCTTTCCTTCTTCTTCTTCTTCTTCTAAAAAGAGACTTCACCGTGCCAAATCCAGCCCATATAACCTTTGGGTCACCCGATAATAAGTATTATACAAGTAGTAGTACATGACTTTCTCTCGTTCCATCTCTTTAGTTGGTACTTCGCATGATTACATATCGCCCCTTCTTCCAGCCAAAGGTCAAAACATAAGCTTCCCCATGATATTATCTCTCAATTACTCCTTCACAATTAGTCACTCTTCATTTGGTGTGACCAAAATGGGTGTGACCCTATTTTAAAACTTTGTCCATCCATATTATACAATTCAATGACAATTCAATCATATTTCTCCAAAAGAGGCCTTCTAACACAAAACCCGGGCTTCTTGCGAATAATAAGATCTCTCTCCATGGATTGTCGTTGCATTCCTCACTGTCCGTGGGATCTGAGAGGGCAACGACCGTCAAACAACTCGAGCCCGTGCATCTTGCAGCGTCGTAATGAACGACAACGTTAGTGCAAGCGTTTGAATTGGAAAGAGTCGAGGAAGAAGGGGCGACCAACCCGGCCCTTATTCCTTCCCCTGCGTCTCTTCCTGCGTTACGCATCAACCGATCGAATTCAAAGATGTGCCACAACATCCACCACCACCACCACCACCAACATACACACACATTCGATTTTTTTAAATCTCAACTGAGAAAAACGTGTGTGTAGAGATATTTATGGAGAGTATGATCAGATCGAGTACATTATTATTATTGCATTCTAGTATCTTTATAGTATGAAAATTATGAAATGCAAATGCGTTTGCATGTATTGTATAATATTATATGCAATCATGATGATGGACCATGAGAAGCCAAGCAGTAGTATATAATAATAATAACGCAGCATTGTTTTCCTCCTGCACACAAAACAGTTTGTTCATTTCGAAACAAGTAGTATAATCATAATAATATACACCAAACTGCCGTTCCTCATCGACTTCCCTCCTCTCTCTCGATCTCTGCGTAGTAGTGGCTCTGTATATGTATATATATATATTATAAAGTACTTAATAGTTGCTCACCCTGCTTTTTCAATCAGCAAAAAATTAAATTCCCTTCATCAGACTTGTTGCTAAGCTCGCAAGTTGATGTTTAACACAGGAAATGCATTTTTGAAACGAAATAATACTACACATCGTACAATAATAATAATTCCCCAGGGTTTCAAGTGGATTTATATATATATGCATAAAGTTTACTTTAGGCTCCGCTTGGGAGATTCATATTATTGGACCTGTAATAATAATGGTAGTGATGGAATAACTATGAACCTACACACGTACATATACATACAATGTAATTGTGTCCGTGTTATGCAGTTTTTGTATTTTTGTTTTAAGACAGGATACACTGGGAACTGCACTTCCGGTCAGGAGAATTTTATAAACTCTTCTTTCACTTCTCAATAAGTGTGTGTATGAGTGTTTGTTGCTGCTAAAGATGGGAAAGGAAGGTACAAAAAGAGAAGAAAAAATGTAGTTTGGTAAATCCTGAAGAGTCGCTACTTCGAGACTTCCACACAACAAGGGTTCACGAGTTATTTGTCCTTATCACGAACACTTTTAAAATCCTCTCTCTCTCTCTCTCTCTGATCATCAGAATACTAGCTAACCACAAGAAACATAAAATAAAAGCGCATATAAGTTTGTTCATATACTATACACATTCATGTGTGTTTGATACTCATTACTCGTACATGTAAAGTCAATTCCGACTTGCATGCGTTGTCTCTTTTGTTGCGTCTCACTTTTGAGGTTGAGAGATGTGTAAGCATTGTTCGGAGTCACATGTAATTAAGTGAGAATAGTGTGTGTATACTGTACATCTCTGTATAATGATGGATAGTCATCCATTTGAGATAATTAAGTAAGTTAATATTTAATGAGTTCATGTGGATGGGGAGAGTCACGGAAGAGGTCAAAGGTGACGTGATAACCTTGTCTTTCCAAAAGTATATAAGGAATAAGAGGAGATGATAATAAGAAGAAGAGTGAATTGGTAGCGTCTTCTGGTTGAATCCGAAAATCGATTCGGACTCCACGTGCCATGGACTTTTTTAGGCCTCCCTTAGTTCTTCCTTAAGCAGGAGACGATGAGGATCCCAACGAGGAAATGTTATTTGGCACTCTCGTGTCTTTTTCTTATTCAATCTCCACATATATCTCGTCATCGTCATCTTGTCATCGTTATTATCCTCGTCACCAACCACATCCTTCCTTTCTCTTGTGTGTCCACCCTTCAATCTTATTTCTTCTTAAATATCCATGTTTCACCTGACAATTTTAAATTTTTCTATTCCATCATTCCATGAACTTCAAAGGAATGTTATTTAAGGCAGTCATTCATATCCTCAATATCGTCACCGTGCATGTGAAGATGAAGAACAGTAAGAGTGTATGTAATATCTCATGGAGATGTTAGGGTGAAGGCCAGTCGCGAAATTGAAGATCGACGTAAAGGAGTTGAATAAATTATTAGATTAATAATGATCTTGATCCCTGGCTCGCGAGGTTGTTGGGGAAATGTTTGTTATGATTAAAGCTTATCAAATTATACCAACGGGAAAGGAGTAATATAATAGTGATGATGAGAATGTGTATTACGTATTACGTATTGTGTGTGTACGAGGGGATCAGAGGATGTGGTGGCTCTGTGAAGTATCATCATCAGATTATGCAGTAGATAGTCATCAAGGATAAATCCAACTCTACCGAGTGATTATTAGACCATGCACGCATTTCTAATTCCACTTGGATAATCCTCCCTGTCTGTTTACAAACAAACAGGGAGATGGAAAGGAATGAAATGGACATGCTTTGGATTCGGTTCGTCACTCTTTGATGATGATGTAGAGTTTCATGGTTGCTTCGTCATGTGAGCAGAGGTGTTCTTATACAAAAAGATTTTGTTCAAAAGGATAAAAAAGTAAAAGAGGTTGAGACTTTGAAGAGAGAGAGAGAGAGAGACGCTTTGGTTGTGTTGTTGTGGCCTTGCAGAATTGACAGGGTGCATTGACTTCCCTGGGAACATTCGTGTGATGATGTTTGTATGTATCTGTATGCATATATATATATATATATATCTATGGCGTGGGTTGGGGTGGCTTACAAAATCGAAGAAATGCGTTAGAGGTTTAGTGGTACGCACTATAGGTAGTGTTACGCACTTTGACATAATTATATATAGAGATAGAGAGAGAGGCTGTTCCGAGAGAGGCTAACGAACTCTGTTTCACTCGAACACATTCATATATACACATTCATATATACATATACGTACAAAGTATTTCGAAGTATTCGACGAGGAGTCCACACAGGGTAGCAACAACATTATTAAAGGGGGGACGTTATACAACAACATTAAAGAGGGTTAGGTAGGTAGAAAGGATGCGAGAGACAAGGGACTTTCTCTTCGCGCACGATCTCTCCTCTACTTACGCACTATCCACGCACTATACACGCACTCTCCTATACGGACTATACACGCACTCTCCTATACGGACTATACACGCACTCTCCTATACGCACTTTGGATACATAGAACACACGTGGAGAGGCTTCGGGTGGGTCAACGAACTTCCAACAAACCTGCCACGTGTCTCCCTCCCCTCCTCCTTTCCCCCCACTCAAGTCTCAAACGCATCCTCATCTCCGCCTCTCTTTCATCCAAGCTAGCTCTAATTCATAATTATCTCCAAGATTGAGCAAACGTGAATGCCACCCATATTATGGATGTAATGGATGAGTGCAATGAAGGTCATCATATAACGATGATGAGAGCTCCTCATAATATATAGAAGTTCCGATTGATTGTCACACAATAAGTGTGTGTAGTGTGCGATCGTTTCGTGAGCTATGGTTGGAATAAACTTCTGGAGCTCTGGTTTCGATTTAGATGTAGTAGAGTAGATAGTTTGGGTTCTAAAATGTAAATGTTCTAGGTAAAAAGCAAAAGCAAATGAAAGTTTGTCTTTAATGTGGTGGTACTTTAGTATAATATAGTTAGTTCAAGCTCGTTTTTGGTGTGGTTTGTACAAGAGTTCCAGGTATGGATGGAATTTGGGTCTACTTTTGATGCTTGAAAGAATGTGGGGAGAGAGAGAGGTGTGATATTTTAAGTCAGGATTTGACTGTTGACTGGATAAATTCGTTTTGGTAGATGTGAGTGTAACTACAGAAGAGAAGGAGTTGACAGCATATTACAGATTAATTTATACGTTTCGTAGAGTAATTGACTTAATAGAAAAATTGATTGGATAATCATTTGTCTGTTAATATTGTATGATTGCATTATAGTCTTCATAAGAGAGAGCCAATGGATGAACACGCATTTAGACCAACCCAGTTGGCTCAGCACTGCTCTCAGAGAAGTTTTCAGTCTGTTCTATAACAAAAAAGAGGAGTAGACTCAAGTAAAGTTTAATCGGAAGTAAATCAGTTCTGTTATTAGCATGACTCTTACAAGTACATTTCCCGTAATGCTTATGAGTGTTACAGGACTATATCATTATTATTATTTCAGATATGAATTCTTGAGAGAAATGAAACCCTTTTGTGGGAGAGAAATAGAGAGTCTTCCCAATTGTCTGATTTGTATGAGATCTATTCTTCGTTCTAGGTATATATATCCTTCATTCAATCTTCCATATACACGCAGGAACTGACTAATAATGAATTAACCGGTTGCTTACTGACATCTGAACATTCTAAATTTCTTAAGAAATGTCTTACGCCATAATTTATTCCTCTCCGGCATGTTGCTTGTATACATTATGTGTGTGTGTGTGTGTGTGTGTGTGTATACATGAAAAATGTAAATCCCTGGAGATCGAATGATAAGTTGGAAGGGAGTTCGAAACAAAGATATATAGGTATAGTTGTGTGAGTGGAAGGATGCGTGCATGTAGATTGGTTAGTCTAGGATAAGATGATGATGATGACTGAATGCGTACATAATAAAAATCAGAAGACACACATGAACATATTTGCGATACACTTTCATACTCTTATGGAACTTATGGAATATTGTATCATGTAAAGAAAACTGCATTTCCTAATCGAATAACTTAGTGATGTTAATATGCATGTTGAAACACTTCTGAAGAAACGGCGATACAATCAACGACACATACATATACATACACAACGACGGGTTTGGTTTTTTTCAGTACCAGATGCCAGATACAAAGTATACGCACTCACGCAGTGCAGGACGCATCAAATATATAAATATCTTCCCCGTGCGTCTCAAGATATTCCCTGTCTATCATCAAAAGTTACCTGATGGGGTAAAGTGGTCTATAAGAACCCCATGTTAATTTGATTTCGCGGGGTAACTATTGATGATAGACAAAGAGTAAATTTATCTCATTCATTTACTTTTCCCATTGAGGTGGCCAAGACGAGAGTGAGTTTATTCTATCGTTGTTGGGCTTCAGGTAAACGAAGCCAATTTGACATATCCCGTGAATTCTCTTGGAGAGTCGACATTTTCCACACGGTTCCAAAAGTGAGGTAAGATACTATCTTTCATAATAATATTTCATCAGAAAGAATATTTTATTACTTGTGCATTCAAGGTTTAAACACGAGTTTCCATTTATATAATGGAGAGATATCACATTGCAGATATTTCCTCTTTGAGGAAAAATTAAATCACTCTATGAATACAACTCAACTCAACTTTCCATATCCATTCCATCTCCAATTATTCCATATTCGATCCGACCTTTATTTTTCCTCTTCTCTTTTGTATACATATTTGTAGCATTAGTAGAAATAACACTGTTGTATAATCCTACGGAGGATGATGATATTTGATCTCTTCTCCATATACACAATATTATACATATAAGCACACACGCGCATCAGATATTATTATAGTTGACAAGATTTTACTTCTCTTCAGTCTTGCATCATGCATGCATACCCAATAATACCCAGTACTATATATAAAACACACGCACATTAGCCATAACAGCCTTAATTGGTTCATTTCCTCTCTGTAAATAAGAAACAGAAGTTGATTCGAACATCCAAAATAACATCTACTAAAAGTATACAACACCAAGACCACATTACACACACACACACAGTTTCCGAGTTTCCGAGCTACCTTTTATTACAATACTTCCTCCTCCAGAATAGTATCAGGTGTCTCATTGTCAGTACATTATTATTACATGTACACTTATCTTGTATCCCTGTCCCTGTCCCTGACTCTTTCAATGTCACATTAGCTGTCACTTCCTTAATGGAAATAATAATGTGTATACAACAACAATACAATTGATCACATACGCATACATACATACTCCCTAATTCCACAAATCTTTTGTCTTTTTGTGTCATACTCCTCCGATGGTGATGATGATGATGGGTCAGAGTGCATGATATGATATTACAAGACAGAGAAGATGAAGCTTAGCTCGGAGTTAGTTGATCAACTCGGGGGAGGCTATGGATTCTTTGCACGTGTATGAGTACGCATTGCGTCGGGTGCGTGCGTTGGTTCGGTCGGACGTTGAACCTGGTGGGAGGTGTGGTCTGTTGGTAAACATTCGAGTCCCATGGCAACACACGCAGATCCCGCGCATAGCCCGCACACAGGCCCAGGTCAATGTCCTCTCTTCCCAGCAGCCTCAGCAGCTTTTCCTCACTCGCACTCTCCTCGGTCGAGTCAGTCGCTCCGTGTCTCCCGTCCACGACACACGCACTCATCTTCCTCCTCCCGTCTCTCTCTCTCTCTCTCCAGAAAAGCTCCCCACCCTCCTCCACCACCACCACCTCGTCTTGTCTTGTATTATTCCTCCAGCAGCTGAGGATTATATCAGAAACCCTGGACGAGTCCCGAGGTCAGTCGCACCTCAACATCCGACGATGAGAAACCCTCTCATCGTCATCATCATACACCCACAACAACAGGCCTCACAGATAAGACGAAGGCCTCACTCTTGAGAGAAACCCTGAGTGAACTTAAACAATAAACAATAACACAAGTCTCCACCCACAGCAGCAGCATCAGTCTTAGTGTCTATTCTTGAGTGACGACGAGTCCAGTTCTACTTGCGTTTCTTGTGTTTCCACATTTCTTGAAGGAAGGAAGACGAAGGAGACGAAGGAGTTCCAGTGAGAGAGAGGTACTATAGATCTCGTGTGTGTGGGGCCAACTGAGACACACACTCAAGCAACAACAACGGAGGAGGAGAGTAAGTTACTTCTCATATATTGTTATTGCTATTAGTATGATACCTTTCGACAAATGTGTCGACGACAATTGTCGACAAGTTTCATTCTTTATTTCATCATCATCGTCACTACTGCTATTATAATCACGTGCATCTTTGTGGAGAGAGATTCAGTTTGTATATGTTTTGAGTGGACTACTCGTACAGTAGTAGTGGTAGAGTCAATCTTGTGGTGGAAAACAGTTTTAGTACTTTTAATATTAGTCAAATGAAGAAAAGAATCATCCACACTCAATAATAATGTTTAAGTAATATTATCATCATCATCATCATTGCATATCATTAGTGTGTAACTACATAAAATATAATAGACCTTTGGACTTGGATGATAATGCGAAAAAAGTTGGCGAGACATGGAACAACTTCGAATAATAATAATAATAATGCATCTGTACAAGTGCAGGAGAATTCCGCACATATACACGTACTTACATACTCTTTAAGTCTCTTCTATAAGCTTTTTTTGGCATTAATTCAATGTGTGTGGAAGGAAGATTAAGATTGTTTGGTGGTTTCATCTGGAAGTCTAGATGTCTAGTGGCATTTTTACGTATTCTACATTGGAGGAGAATTATTTACACACACAAACACACGACCATTAGTAGTTTACAGGACTTTTAGTTCCATTTGATGTAGTAGTTTGAGAGCGAGTGAGTTTGTTTCAAAATCGAGTAACAGAAAATAAAGGAGATAGATAGAAAGAGAGAGAGAGAGAGAGATCGAGCAAATAGAAATTTTACATAATGGAAGAGTAGAAGAAGAAGAAGAAGAAGGCCTTAAGTAGCGAAGAACGGGTTTAAGTGGAGAGAGCCCAGAAGAAGAAGAAGAAGAAGAAGAAGAGACGACGACGATTCCCCCTTGCCACGCGCATTTTTTATGTAGAGGGGTACTATTTCTGACTCTTACGGTGGATGGTGTTACTAGTAAACCGCAAGAGTGGTTAATAGTATGACACTATCTCCACATACACACACGAACATATTATCAGAGGTTTAGAGAGAGGAGCCTTTTGTCTTTTTTTCCTTTTAGCTCCCGGGTATTTTATCCATAGAGGATTGCATAGTAGGTAGTAGTAGTAGTATTAGTAGTAGTAGCATTAAGTAAAACGCGTCTTGTTAGAAATGCATATTGCACAATATGTGTAGTAAACTAGTGTGTGTGGGCATTTTATAGCTTTCAAATAAAAGATGACACATTTGAAATTCAATTGTGCGTTGGTTACGAAATATCTTTTGGGATGGCTGTCAACATTTACACTTTCTAAGTAAGTAATAATAGTAAGGCTCAGTATATAGGAGACTCACTGAGGAACAATCGTGGTTCAGTTGATTCTTGTATTCGTTGCATTTTGGATGTATCTCTCTCTCTCTCTCGTATATATTATTATCTTGTTTGTTGGAGCTGGACATTCATGAGTAGGAGAAACGAAGAAGAAGTTTTTTAGGATGATAAGCAGCAAGATATAGAATGCACGTGTATGTATGTATGTGTACATGTTTGATGATTGTGTTGTTACACAATAAGAACGCATTGTTCGTTAAAAGTTTCTCCCTGAGAAGATGCATGAATAGATTAAGTAGGAAGAAGGAATCGGCGGCGGTGGTGGTGGTGGTGGTGGTATCCTGTGTGCTGGACATGAATAATTATAATTCAAGTTGGAAGGAAGGAAGAAACTTCTTTTTGTTCGTTGGAGCAATTTGAGAACCTGTTTTATTTCCCTCGAAGTGTCGA